>Ga0163147_10001103_pt1 | contig 41694 bp, 38 predicted proteins | sample OliLakLV19MP6G1_FD_148597 | JGI IMG/M metagenome (GOLD analysis project Ga0163147, IMG submission 148597) | Freshwater microbial mat bacterial communities from Lake Vanda, McMurdo Dry Valleys, Antarctica- Oligotrophic Lake LV.19.MP6.G1 | ecosystem: Environmental > Aquatic > Freshwater > Lake >...
GTGGCTATAGTGATTCGTGAAGTGTGCTTGTACTGAGCGGAGTCGAAGTATGAGTCTTGCGCGCAAGGTCGCCCCAGGATTTCCATGCGAGAGGATGCGTAGAGGGGAAAACAGGGGAGGGGGCAGCGTGGCTATAGTGATTCGTGAAGTGTGCTTGTACTGAGCGGAGTCGAAGTATGAGTCTTGCGCGTAAGGTCGCCCCGGGATTTCCATGCGAGAGGATGCGTAGAGGGGAAAACAGGGGAGGGGGCAGCGTGGCTATAGTGATTCGTGAAGTGTGCTTGTACTGAGCGGAGTCGAAGTATGAGTATCGCGCGTAAGGTCGCCCCAGGATTTCCATGCGAGAGGATGCGTAGAGGGGAAAACAGGGGAGGGGGCAGCGTGGCTTTGCAGGCCTAAACACCCTCAGCCTTCAGTTTTAACTATTTTACCCCCTTTCTTGTTAAGCACACACATGAAGAATATGCTATTGACTGTAGGATTAGCCATTTTAGTACTGGTCGGTTTCCAGATAGGTAAAAAACTATACCTCAAACCCAAAAATATCACCGGAGAAAAGGCCATCGAAATCACCGGCCAATTGCCCGATGGCACCTCATTCAACCTGTCTGATCTCAAAGGCAAATATATCCTCCTCGACTTCTGGGGAAGCTGGTGCGGTCCCTGCAGACAATCCCATCCAAAACTGGTGAGCCTTTATGGCAGGTTCAATAATCAATCCTTTAAGGACGCCTCCGGATTTGAAATCGTGAGCGTTGCCCTGGAGCGCAATGCTGCAAATTGGCAAAATGCCATCCAGTCTGACGGCCTCATTTGGCCCTACCATATCATGGAGGCAGGTTCTTTTGACTCCCCCGCAGTTAAGGCTTATAGCGTCAAACAGATACCGACTAAATTTCTGATCAACCCGGATGGGATAATGATGGCAGTAGATCCTTCTTTCGACCAAATTGCTAAGTTGCTGGAAGAAAGGCGGAAGGTGTGATTTGCCCCATCGAATTTCCGGAAGGAAATTCTCCCCTACTTCGACTCCCTCAGCACAGGTCCGCTCAGCAACCTTTACCAATTTTCTCATTGCCCCGTAGGGGCTATATATCGGTAACATACGAAAGGGAAAAATCTATCCTTGCCCTGTAGGGGCAAAACAGGGGCGGGGCAAAATGCAGCACGGGTGCGTACGTTCAGCCTTTTCCGCCGTTCCGCCGTTTCCGCCGTTCCGCCTTTTCCTCCGTTCCACCTTTTCTGCCTTTTCCGCCGTTCCTCCAACCCCATACTGCCTCATTTACAGCTAAATACTGATTTTGCTGCCACTTTGGCACAAATGTGCGGTATGGCAGTACTTTTGCACCCCGATTCTATTCATTTAATGTCCCCGGCCACAAGGCCTGATTATATACAGTAATTATGAAAAAGCAACATAAAGACCATGTCAACGGCACCCCTGAAAATGAGGGAGTCAATATGGATGACGAGAAGTTATTCGATTTTGACAAGGCAGAAGCAGTCAATGCCAGCCAAGCTAATGAGCCACTCGACAGCGAAAAGGATGAGAAATTAGCCGAACTCCAGGCCGCTGTCCAGGAACTCAAAGACAAACATCTGAGACTACTGGCCGAGTTCGACAACTATAAAAAAAGGACGATGCGAGAGCGTCTTGACCTTTTAAACTCCGCTTCAAAAGAGGTCATCGTCAGCCTGCTGCCGGTACTTGATGATTTTGACCGAGCTAAAAAAAGCGCAGACAATCCCGCAAATGCCGAAGTGTTTAGTGATGGCGTAACCCTCGTATACAACAGACTGAATAATATCATGCAGAATATGGGGTTGAAAACAATCAATTCCACCGGTGAAACTTTCGATGTCGAATTGCACGAAGCCATCACGGAAATCCCGGTTCCGGATGAAAATAGGAAAGGAAAAGTCATCGATACCCTCGAAAAGGGTTATACGTTAAACGACAAGATCATTCGCCATGCTAAAGTCGTAGTGGGTAACTAAAATATACCAATGAGCAAACGCGATTATTACGAAATACTGGAAGTCCCTAAGGATGCAGATGAAACGGCCATAAAAAAATCCTATCGGAAGATAGCGATGCAGTTTCACCCTGATAAAAATCCTGACAACAAAGCGGCAGAAGAAAAATTTAAAGAAGCCGCTGAAGCTTATGAAGTCCTTAGCGATGCCGATAAACGCGCAAAGTATGATCGCTTCGGTCATGCTGGCGTTTCAGGTCAGCAAGGATACGGTGGAGCTGAAGGGATGAACATGGACGATATCTTCAGCCAGTTTGGCGATGTGTTCGGAGACAGCCCTTTTGAATCTTTCTTTGGAAACCGAGGTGGGGGTCAACGTGCACAAGGCCAAAAAGGAAGCAATCTCCGTATCAAACTCAGCCTCACCCTTGAAGAGGTAGAAGCAGGTGTTAAAAAAACGATCAAGGTTAAAAAACGTAAGACCTGTACTACCTGTAAAGGAAGTGGCGCAAAAGATGGTGCTGTCAAAACCTGTCAGACCTGTGGAGGATCAGGTATGGTCAGACAAATAAGAAGTACTTTCCTCGGGCAGATGCAGACCACAACGCAATGTCCAACGTGCCATGGTTCAGGATCTATTGTTGTAGAACCATGTACTAAATGCCGAGGCGAAGGCCGCACGATAGAAGAAGAGATGATCGACATCGACATCCCGGGAGGAGTTGAAGACGGCATGCAACTCACTATGCGTGGTCGTGGCAATGCAGGTATCAAAGGAGGTCCTGCAGGTGACCTGCTGATTAGCATCGAAGTCAAACCACATGCAGAACTCAAGCGTGACGGTAACAATCTGATCTTTGAATTATATCTAAGCTTCCCAGATGCCGCTATAGGATGTTCGGTTGATGTACCGACCTTATCGGGTCCGGTAAAAATCAAGATTCCACCAGGCACGCAGAGCGGAAAAATATTCAGACTCAATGGTAAAGGATTGCCTTCTGTGCAAGCTTACGGTAAAGGCGATGAATTGATCTATGTCAATATCTGGACACCAAGGAAAATCTCGGATGAAGAAAAGAAAATACTCGAGAAACTCAATGCGTCCCCTAATTTCAAACCACAACCTAGTAAGACCGAGAAAGGATTTTTCGAGCGGATGAAAGACTATTTTGCTTGATCCGTATCGTATCCATAGGCGTTATTTTTCTACTCACACTCAGTGCTTGTGACAGGGGTGTGCTCCTATCCGAAAAGTGGAAATGGGAGGATCAGCAATGGGTCACCGGAGATAAAAAATCCTTTGTCATGGAAGCCAAGGATACCGCTACGGTTTATCAGATGGATATTCAAATCAACCATGAAGAAACGTACAAGTATCAGAACCTATATATCAGGACGCTGACAAAATATCCATCCGGAAAAGAGGTGTCGTCTGTTACCTCTCTTGAGTTAATCAACCAAGATGGTTCGTGGGCAGGTGATATGGGGGAGAATTGTTGCAAGGTGGATATTCCTTTACAACAACGGTTTACTTTTCCGGAAATAGGATCCTACACCTGGACAGTCGAACCTTATATGCGTACGGATACTGTACAAGGAATCAATAGCCTGAAGGTCACCTGTCGCAAAGTCAAGGAATAGAAAAAACCGCACTCCGATGACGATTCCTGCATGGGCACAACAGATGGATCAATTGGCTGCTGAAGGAATCCCCTTTTTGTTTGTTCTTGATTTTGAATTGGTAGATCCATATGTGATTCCATTAAAAGAAATTGAGCAAACGCATGAGGCTGGAATTCAATTTCAAATCAACAACACCAAATCAGAAACATCACCAAGCACAAGAGAAATTAATTTTTCAAAAATTCCTGTTTCGCCGGAAGTATACCGTCATGGATTCAACCAGGTAATGAAAGCCATCAAGGCAGGTGATACGTACTTGCTTAATTTGTGTTATTCGACACAAATGATTGGATTACCCTCTTTGAAAGAAATATTTGAAGTAGTCAGCGCACCATACAAACTTTATTTGCCAGGAAAATTTGTGGTGTTTTCGCCTGAGCAATTTGTTTCAATCGAGGATGGAATCATTCGCACATTTCCGATGAAAGGCACCATCGATGCGGCACTATCGGATGCTGAAGCAGTATTACTTGCGGATATTAAAGAGCAGGAAGAACATGCTACTGTTGTGGATTTGCTTCGGAATGATCTGAGTATTGTATCCCGAAAGGTGACGGTGGATCAATATAGGTACATCAGTAAAATTACAACCCCAATAAAATCTTTGTTACAATGCAGTTCTGCTATCAGTGGAATATTGGAAGATGAATATGTCGATAAGCCCGGTAGTATCATGCATGCATTGTTGCCTGCCGGCTCTGTCACCGGTGCGCCTAAGAAAAAAACCGTTGAGTTGATCACAACAATCGAACCTGAGCCACGTGGATATTACACCGGTGTATTTGGTGTGTTTGATGGAAAGAATCTCGATAGCGCCGTGATGATCCGGATGATTGAAGAGCGGGCTGATGGATTTTACTACAGAAGTGGAGGAGGAATTACCTACAGAAGTGTTGCAGAGCAGGAGTACCAGGAGTTGATGGATAAGGTGTATACGCCTGTCTGATCCCATGCCCTCTGAAAGGGGGTGATGAGTTGATGAGTTGATGTGTTGATGTGTTGATGAGTTGATGAGTTGATGAGTTGATGTGTTGATGGAATCTATGGCAAATTACGGCAATCAGATCAGATGACAGTTGACTGCTGACAGATGACTTATAAAAGTTCTGTATTTTTACCAAATCACTTTCTATAAATTACTAAGCTAATTGCACCGCTTTCTCGAAACCATCTGTATCCATGACGGCCAGCCGTTGCACCTGCCCTGGCACCAACGAAGAGTTGATGCGACGCTTAAACATTTTTATCCAAAAGAGTATTCACAACACGAGCCCTTTCCCCTCTTTGAAATAGTACTATCCTGTAATTTTCCAGCAACCGGAAATCTTCGTTGCAGAATAGAATATGACCTCCATAACCTGGCTGTTGAATTTTTTTCTTACATACCCCGCGTGATCAACTCCCTTCAACTCATTGCAGCACCTTCAGGGTATGACTACAGATATAAATATGCGGACAGGAAGGTACTCGAAGATTTGTATGCTCAGCGTGGAGATGCAGATGATATCCTGATCACCCGCAATGGCTGGATCACAGATACTTCGATAGCCAATATTGCTTTTCGAAAAGGGGAGCGATGGTACACACCATCACAACCCTTATTGGCAGGCACCACCTGGAAGCGCCTTGTATCAAAGGGCATTTTAATTTCGAGACCGATACATAATCATGACATACGCAGGTATGATGCTTTCAAAATCTTTAATGCGATGATCGATTTTGAAGATAGCAACCAAATGCCTGTAAGGAGTATCGTTGTTTAAAAAACGGCCGTAAAAAGGTTTTAAGTTTTGATGAATGGGTCAAGTACCCAATGGACCTAAAACAGTCTTGTCGCAAGATTAATACTTCATCATTTTATATACTATGTTTTCCTTTCCTTCTATATTTAACAGATACATCCCCGGATTCAAATCAGGCATTTGTACATTGGTATACTCACCGGTAAGAATACTAGACAAGATGAGCCGACCAGATATGTCGTGAATCTTTACAAAATAGGATGCTAGGCCTGATGTTTGGTGAATTGTAATTTCATGATTAAATGGATTTGGATAAACATCAAATGCTTGATAGTTCATTTCACCGGATGCTTCTATTGATGTTGGTAAATAGTGTATGTCATCACAAATGACCTTTTTACCGGACACCTGAAATCGGTAGGCCGCCTCTGTCAAAGGCGTCTGACTTTGCCAGTTATTATTTCTAATCGGAGGTACAGATGAAATGAATTGGTAAAATGAATTAAAGTTATAATCAAACATAGATTCTTTTTCAGGTTCTATGGTGCCGACGGGGCTCACCGTGCCTTTTATCATATTGCCATATTCGAAATGGTTGGTGCCTTGTAATAGATACAAACCCAGGAATAGCGATGAGGTATTTGTGACCTGGTTGCCAATAAAGTTTTGTTCGTCGGACGCTGGGGCATTGTTCATAAAGATGCCATACAGTTCAGCTCTGTTTCTGAAGAATGTATTGTGAGGCCCATTGATATCATGGCTGTTGTCAATTACAATGTTCTGAACGATATTGCCTTCCAATAAATTCATATATACATAATTGCCGTGTAGGACAAGATCACCGGCTGAATTGGAAGGCAGAGCCGTTCCTGTCCAATACGGATCAATGGAATAGTTGTATGCCAGAATATTTCCGTTGGCACCTGATTGTAAGATCATCGAATGTCTAAGGTGTTCAAAGTTGTTAGCATGGATAAAGCAATCTCCCGAAGTGGATTCCAGCATGATGCCGTATCCTTTTCCACCCGAACCATAATCATGGGCATTCGTAAAAAAACTTTTTTCAACGGATATACGTGTTGAGTTTACAATATGGACGTGCGCGTAATTGCCATAATGACTTTCGATGCCGGATATGCTACAATCCACTGCATGATTTACATAGATCGTGGAAGTCTGGGCGGCCGTCTGATCCAGGCGCTCGATTTTTATGCATTTGATATGTACTTGCTGTCTTGGGATAAGCTTATGTATTTCCGGGTGACGACTTCCGCCATAGGATCTTCGCAGAGGTTTGTTGAGAGACAAACTATCTCCGATGATTTCCAATATTTCAAATAGTTGCCCTGTGGAATGGTAAGCCCAGGAATCATTCACCAACAAGCTATCATCAAATGGGACCAATCTTATAAAATCCCCTGCTTTAAATAGCTGTGGTTGATGCACAAATAACTTTTGCTGGCCTTGCATCAAAGGGTACGTTATGGTATCAATTGTATTGGTTTCATTACCGCGGATGCTGATTCCATGATTATTTTCTCCCGGGAAAAGGTTGAAAAGGACTAAAGGACTCGAGGATAGCGAGTCTGTTTCTCCGCTGATCAAAATGGAATCAGGGAGCTCAATAGGTTGCTCGAATAAATAGGTGCCTCTCGGTACAACTATTTCGCCTGGACCGTTGAGCTCGTTGATAGCTTGCTCAAGAGCGTTATCTGAGGGAACCATTCCTGTTGAATCAGCTCCAAACGATGTCAGGATAACAGTCTTTTCTATACTAAAAACAGGCATACTTCCCGGGTTATCCCAATTCGTAATTCTGGAAGCAGGTATGATTTGGGAGTAGGTGTAAATAGTTTGTACTAGGATTAGGCATATCGTAAGCGTGAATTTTGGTAGTAGGGTCATTACACTAGATTTGTTTGTGCTATAAAATTAATTTTTCTCTTTGCCACTCGCCTAAAATTACATCTTTCGTATCCTCGGGTACGGTTTTTTTGTCTGCATCACGTATTTTAAGGTCTGCATCACTGATGCCACGGATTAAATTTTAGATAACTGTTTGATTTTTCACCTAGAAGGAGTATTTTTCTTTTTCACTAAACCAGGTTGAAAATGAAAACGTTAAAATACATGGACCTTACCGAAAAAATTATTGGCGGAGTATTTGAGGTTCATAAATTTTTTGGGCAATGGATTTCAAGAAGTAATTTATCAGCGAGCACTTGCATGTAAGATGAGGATTGCAGACCTTCAGTTTCATCGGGAGATAGAGCAGGAAATATTTTATAAAGAACTCGAAGAGCCCATTGGAACGAGGAGAGCCGATTTTGTGGTAAAAGAAAAAATCCTGGTCGAATTAAAAGATGTGAAAGAACTGGACGACGACCATCTTGCCCAGATACTAAACTAACTGAAGGCCTACAAACTTGAAGTTGGTTTGTTAATCAACTTTGGTGGTAAAAGTCTCAAGTTTAAACGGGTGATCCTATAGTCTTGACAATCTAGTCGGTGCCATCTAGTAATCCGGGTAATCCATAATTCAGTCATAAGGGATTAGTAGATTCTTTTATTAAAAATGAATAATCCGTGAAATCAGTGAAATCCGCTTAATCCGTGATTCAGACAAAAGAAATCACGCAAAGGCGCAAAGAATATCCGGCAAATCCGTGATTCAGATAATTGGGTATACACCCTGCTGACTGTAAACTGCTGACTGCTGGCTGCTGGCTGCTGGCTGTTGACAGCTGACTGTAGACTGTAGACTGTAGACTGTAGACTGCTGACTGTAAACTGCTGACTGCTGACTGCTGACAGTAGACAAGAAACTGTTAACTCAATATCAACTCATCATACCTAAAAATCACATCCATCCCCTTTGACTGGAAATAAGCACGTGTTTCTTCTTCAGGACGATCGGTAGTAGCAAGCACAAAATCTCCGCCCCAGGCACCCAGTGATTTGACGCAACCCCAGTAGTCAGGAAATTCTTTGCTTTGGACAGTCGGCAGACCAAGGATGTCAGCGACCAGATTCTCATGCTGGCGCACGAGAGATTCAAATTCTTTTAAGGTTGAAGCAGCATTGATGCTTTCTGTCAATCGAGACACTTTATCGACAGAGCCATTGAGACCGGCCTTAGATTGATGATATTTTTTCAGGGCTTCCCTGCTGTTTTGCTTGCGACCGAGATAGATCAGGAAAAGTTGTTTCTTGAAGGTCGGGTCAAAATCTGCGCCATCGATATGCAGTTCGTGTTCGAGCAACTGGTATAATACCGGACCATCAGCATCCGCACAAGCGATATCATAGCCGGAACCACCAAATGTGTCGAAAAGCAAAATATACGGATTGACCTCTGCCCACTGAGCTACACACCATACAAGGGTGGAACTACTGCCCAGTCCCCATTCTCGGTCAAATTCAAGGTAAGTCTCAACGGTATATCTGCGCCACTGACTCAGAAACTCAGAATTCTGGCGGCAGGCGCCTCTTAATAATTGCTGGATGCTGTTGGCAATGTCTTTGTCTGTGCTATCGATCGGATCAAAAGCCATCAGATCAAAACTGCCAGAAAACCATAGATTCCCTTTGCGATCATAGGATTTCCAGGTGATTTCGCTACCGGGACGCTCGCTGACATTCATTGACTGCCCCAATTTACAGGGTAGTGCAAGTGACACTGCCCCGTTGAGGACGAGGTATTCACCGGTAAGGAGGAGCTTACCATTTGCTTTATAGTGTCGTTTTGTTTGAACAGCCATGGGTTAGGGGACAAAGATAATATTGGTTCTCATAAGGTGATCAGCCTGTCCGACTTTTCGGCCATATGATCAATGCTTCCAATACCCATCCATGAAGGGCACTGGAAAAAATCCGTTTTGTAATGCAGCAAGATATATACTTTATATTTATATATAATCATATTATATGAAATTTAATTTGGCAAAAGAGGCGAATGCCAGTGTCTGATCATCAAAAAGAGGGTGAAATATGGTGTGCCAAAGCATAAATATTAATTTTTCTAAGCCGCATAAATCTTTGGATCCCTTTGAAAATCTGCCAACAAATCCAGATTGCGAGCCACATCAGATCGTTGGGTAATATGGATAATAGATTTATATAGTTAAATGAGAACTCAAAAAGCCATCTCCATGTTTGTACAGTTTCAAAGACAACCGCAGAGTAACCAACAACAGTTGCAAAATGAGCCCATTTTACAAAGTTGAAGGGCAAAAATGAATCCGATAGGACAGTGTTCAAAGAGGAATCAGTATTCATTCGTTTAGTGGGTATTTCAAGTAGCTGTTATCTAAGGCAGGTGTCCATTTTTTAGTAATTTTGAGGTAAATAGAAGGCAATGAAAGCGCTCGTAGTAAAAGCTAAGAATCAGTCGGAAATGAAGTTCCTTTCTGACCTTTTAAAGAAACTCGGCATACAATCCTCCCAAATGGAAATCGAGGAAATAGAAGATCAGGCCATGTCGGCTCTGATGAAAAAGGCTGACCGAACTAAAAAGGTGAGTCGCAAGACCATCATGAAGAAATTGAAAGCTTTATGAAAGTGGAGTTTTTGGGCAAATTCAACAAGGACCTTGATAAGTTGGAAATAGATCATGTCAAAAATGCTGCTTTGAAAGCCATTCGTATTGTTGAGGAAGCAAAACAGCTTTCAGACATTCCCAATATCAAAAAATTTTCCGGTCACAAAAGTGCTTACCGAATTAAAATCGGAGATTATCGAATTGGACTTTTTATAGCTCATGGAGTGGCTGAATTTGCCAGAATACATCATCGTAAGGATATTTTTAATCTTTTCCCATAAGCTGAACATCACTATTATAACCTAGATAAAGAAACCATGACATACGATAACTTTACCATCAACGCTCAGGAAGCGATCCTGGCAGGACAGCGATTAGCCGCGAGCCTTCAACAGCAAACAGTCGACACGTCCCACATGATCAAAGGGATCCTCGAGTCGAGCGAAGACAGCGCTAAGTTCCTTTTTCAGAAAGTCGGCGTGAGTTTGCCTCAACTTGTAAAAGCCCTGGATGAATCCATCCAAGGCTATCCAAAAGTTTCCGGATCGGACAAGCAGTACCTCACTGATCACAGTAATAAAGCCCTCAGTGAAGCCAAAAAGTTTCTGCCTGAATTTGGAGATGAGTTTATCTCTACGGAAATCATGCTGCTCGGCATCATGAAAGGCAACAGCAAAGGTGCCCAGATTTTGAAAGACCAGGGTGCAACACTCGAAGGCCTGAAAGCCGCCATCAAAGAACTGAGAGGAGGCAGAAAGGTAAGCGACCAGAATACGGAGAATCAATACAACGCACTCAAAAAATTTGGGATACATCTGAATCAGCGAGCCCTGGATGGAAAGCTGGATCCAATCATCGGTCGTGATGAAGAAATCAGGCGTATCCTCCATATCCTCTCACGACGCAAAAAAAACAACCCCATCCTCATCGGAGATGCCGGGGTCGGAAAGACAGCCATCGTCGAAGGTATCGCCTGGAGGATCGTGAAAAAAGACGTGCCTGAAAATCTGCTGACCAAGCAAATCTATGTACTCGATATTGCTGCCCTCATCGCCGGTGCAAAATTCAAAGGCGAGTTTGAAGAAAGGATCAAGGCTGTCATCGAAGAAGTCAAGAGTTCCAATGGAGAGATCATTCTCTTTATTGATGAGATCCACACGCTCGTCGGAGCAGGTGGCGGTGGCGGTGCCATGGATGCAGCTAATATCCTTAAGCCGGCGTTGGCACGAGGCGAACTGCGCACCATAGGGGCTACCACTGCGGATGAGTATCAAAAATATTTTGAAGCCGATAAGGCCCTCGTCCGAAGATTCCAGACAGTATTTATCGATGAGCCTTCCGTAGAAGATACGATTTCTATTCTTCGCGGTATCCAGGATAAATATGAGGTGTACCACAAAATAGACATCCTCGATGAAGCGCTGGTGGCTGCAGCTGAATTATCACACCGATATATCGCAGACCGTCACTTGCCAGATAAAGCAATCGACCTGATTGATGAAGCAGCCGCTAAGCTCAGACTCGAACTTGACAGCCTTCCTGAAGAGATCGATCAAGCTGACCGCAAACTTCGCCAACTGGAGATCGAACGTGAAGCCGTCAAACGGGAGAAGGATGAAAAGAAACTGAAAGTTATCACTGAGACCATCGCCAATACCCAGGAAAAACTAGATACCCTCAAAGCTACCTGGAAGAATGAAAAAGAGCTCGTCGATTCAATACAAAATATCAAAAAGAAAATTGATGATCTGGAACACGAAGCCACCGTCGCTGAGCGTGAATCAGATTTTGAAAAGGTAGCCAAAATCAGGTACGGCGAGCTTGTGGAAGAAAAAGTAAAACTAACCGAAGCCGAAACTAAACTTCATGCAATACCTACCGACAGCCGCTTCACCAACGAAGAAGTGACGGCGGATGATATAGCTGAAGTCGTCTCACGTTGGACAGGTATTCCACTGCAGAAGATGATGCAGAGTGAGAAAGAAAAGATGCTTCACCTCGAAGAAGAAATTGGTAAGCGGCTTATAGGTCAGGCCGAAGCAGTAAGGTCTGTAAGTAATGCAGTAAGAAGAAGCCGCGCTGGCCTGCAGGATCCCAACAAGCCAATCGGTTCATTTATTTTCCTTGGCCCGACAGGTGTTGGAAAAACTGAATTGGCAAAAGCGCTTGCTGAAGTCCTGTTTGATGACGAAGCCGCCATCACACGTATTGACATGAGCGAATATCAGGAGAAACATGCCGTGTCGCGACTGGTTGGTGCACCTCCAGGATATGTTGGCTATGATGAAGGTGGGCAATTGACAGAAGCTGTGCGCCGCAGACCCTATTCTATAGTCTTGTTGGATGAGATCGAAAAAGCACACCCGGATACCTTTAACGTCCTGCTCCAGGTCCTTGATGATGGACGATTGACAGACAATAAAGGCCGCATAGCAAACTTTAAAAACACAATCGTCATCATGACTTCCAATATGGGATCTGATGTCATCCTTGAGAATTTCGAAGATCTCGAAGCTTTAGGTGAAGGTCAGCGTCAGGATATCATCGCTACCACCAAAGAGGAAGTATTCAACCTACTGAAGGAAACACTCAGACCGGAGTTCCTCAACCGTATCGATGATAAAATCATGTTTCTTCCGCTCTCAAAAGAAGAGATCAAAAAGATATCCTTGTTATTGCTGAAGAAAATCAAAAAGAACCTCGCCAACCGCGAGCTGAATCTGGAGATCAGTGATAAGGCACTTAACCTCCTCGCTGATCTTGGCTATGATCCTCAGTTCGGCGCACGTCCGCTAAAAAGAGTGATCGAAACAGAGCTCGTCAACGAACTGGCTGTCCAGGTGCTATCCGGCCAGTTTTCAGAAGGCGATACGATCTATGTCGATGCTGACAACAAAGGCTTTGTCTTCAGCGAAGAAGGGTACAAAGGCGATGGCTCTGCTCCACCGAGCGGCAAAGGCTCAAAGGATACCGCCCAGAAACGCGAAAGAAACCTTGATAATCTGAAAAAGGCAACGAAGGAAGTAGATAATCTCGTCAAGGATATTAAAGATGAAGATGAAGATGACGAGAATGATGAAGTTAACCCTACTGAAACAAAGCCGAAGAAATAAGCTGGCATTGGAAAGTTGGTAAAACATTTCAAAATATAATCGGCCCCCTGAGCCGGTCAATACCTTTCGACAAGCTCAGGGACGGGAAGATTATTTAACCCGTTCCGGATTCTCCTTCAGAAAAGATTTCCACCCTCCCTTCTTCGAAGACACAGGTCTGCCTGACTGGTAATGATGACACACGGCAACCGACAACGCATCTGTAGCATCAAGGGCAAATTTCCCGGGCTCAATATTCAACATGCGGCATAGCATATCTGCAACTTGTTCTTTCGCTGCATTGCCATTACCTGTCACGGATTGTTTGACTTTTTTAGGCGAGTACTCTGTGATGGTGAGTCCCATCGTCATACCCGCAGCCATCGCTACTCCCTGCGCTCTTCCCAGTTTCAGCATCGACTGGACATTCTTTCCAAAGAATGGAGCTTCGATGGCCAGTTCCTGTGGCAGATATCTTTCGATGATCTCCTGTATCTCCAAAAAGATTTCCTTTAGTTTGTCCGTATGCTCCCCCTTATCTTTCAAATGCAGGACCCCAATCTCCAGTACGTCGATTTTATCTTTCTCCACTTCAATGACCGCAAAGCCCAGGATGTTGGTGCCGGGATCAATACCTAGGATTCTAGTTGATTTAGAAATAGAAGATGTTTTTTTTGCAGTCATACATTTATTACCAGGAAAATGTGTGATGTTTAATGTGTAATGTGTAATGTGTAATGTGTAGTGTGTAATGTTTAATGTTTAGTGTTTAATGTTTAGTTTTTTATAAAATCAAATCCTCTACCCTTTACCATTAACCATTATTCTTTTTACATTTCCCATTACACAGATTGTTCGAGAATAAGCTACCATCTTATTTCCGCACAATCAAGATTTTATCAATCGTAGGTCCATCCATATCCATGATTTCAAATTCAAAATTGACCCACCTGATCTTTTCAGATTGTTTCGGGATGCGGCCCAGTTCATGCATGATCAATCCACCTACTGTATTGACTTCATAATCCTTGATGTAGTCTTCCATGCCAAAGCGGGTGAGAAAATCAGGCAGCGGATAGTGCCCGTCAATCAGCCATGAATGATCATCACGTTGCTGGAATAAATATTCTTCACCATAGAATTCAGAAATATCACCTACCAAGGCCTCGAGGATATCACTCATGGTCAGTATTCCCTGCGTGGAACCATATTCATCAATCACCAGCGCATAATGAATATTGGTTTGTTTGAATTGTTCCAGAGCTTTGTAAGCAGATGCACCTTCAGCGATATAGGAAGGTTCGACAACAATGCTTTTAAGATTAAACTCTTCTTTTTCAATCTCGGCAAATAATTTCTTCAGGCTGACGATCCCGATGATATCTTGTTCGTCACTATCATAGATAGGATAAAAGTTGTGCAGATCTTCAGACACCAGTCTTTTCACTTCATCTTTTGAATCAGTGATATCAAGCGTGGTCATCTTCTTCCGTGCGGTCATAAGTGAGCTCACGCTTCTGTCCCCGACACTGAACACCCTGTTGACGATATCCTGTTCGATCTCCTGGATCTCACCGTCCTCCATGCCTTCACGGACGATAGCTTTGATCTCTTCTTCGGTCACCTTACTTTCACTGGATCGCTGAACCCTGAATATCTTTAGAATCAGGTCCGTAGTCACAGTCAGCAACCAGATAAATGGCGCTGTGATCATGGCGATGATTTTCATGGGCATAGCCATGGTTTTCGCGATGGCTTCCGGGTAGGTCAGCCCGATCCGCTTTGGAACGAGTTCGCCCAGGACCAGAGAGAAAAAAGTAATGATGATCAGTACGACCACCACGGAGAGGGTGGAGGAATATTTGGCTAATATGGGGAATTGAAGGATAAAAGCCTCCATGTCCCGGGTTATTTTTTCCCCGCTATAGATACCGGTCAGCAAGCCGATCAAGGTGATGCCAATCTGGACAGTCGAAAGGAGTTTGCTGGGTGCGGCCTGGAGTTCAAGGGCGGTCTTGGCACCCCGGTTTCCCTGCTGGGCTGAGGAGTTGAGCCTGTTTTTCCTGGCAGAAACCAGGGCGATTTCAGACATGGAGAAGATTCCGTTGATCAGGATAAGAATAAGAATAATGAGAATTTCCATGGTTGGAAAGTGGCGTAATGGGTTTGGTCCCCGGGGCGAAGATCGGGAGAATTCTTTGACTGACCCAAAAACCCCATTCAGGTTACCGATTTTCCGCATTTTAGATCGTGGAGCCGGTGCAGGAGCATCGCATAGAGCGAAGCCGAACTGTTTGCTCCTGCGACACTAAATAATCTACTTAAATAATTCAATTAACACTTGATTTGTATACATTTTGACCGTAATTTCGTTAGGTGAATATGATGCGTAAAGCCCTGATACTGGTCTCATTCTTATGGCTCGGTGCTACCGGACCTGTGAATAAGGAGTATGCAGATACCGTCAATTACAATTATTGCGAGACAGAAAACTTCACCTGGCAGGGGGGAGAGGAAATCACCTATACTTTATACTACCAGTTGAATTTTATCTGGATTCCGGCCGGTGAGGCTACCTTCAAGGTGAAGGATATGGGTGACAGATATTTTATCTCGATTGATGGCAAGACTATCAGCGCCTTTGAATGGTTTTATAAAGTCAAAGACCGCTATGAAAGTGTCATTGATAAAAAGACATTATTACCCCTTTCTTTTTCAAGGGATATCCAGGAAGGCAAATATGTATGGTGGGATAAGTTCACCTTTGATCAGAAAAACAATAAAGTCCATGCCTCCAAAGGCTGGCCGGACAAGCCGACCAAATATTACACAGCCGACCTTTCAGGATGTATGCATGATATGATCTCCATTGTCTACAATTTGCGGAATGTGGATTTCAACCAATATAATCCCGGTGAACAATTCGGTGTAAAGGTCTTTGTGGAAGAAGAATTCCCACTCCAGGTAGAGGTAAAACAAAAAAATGTGGAGCAGAAAATCCGCGGCATGGGCAAAATGAAAACACACCTTATACGTCCACAAGTGGTTTCCGGCCATTTCTTCGATGAGGATACCCGCATGGACATCTATATGTCTGCTGACGGTAATCGCATCCCCCTGATGATTGAAAGTCCTGTATCCGTAGGGAAGGTTAAGGCAGTGCTTACCGGATATAAAGGCCTGAAGTATCCGTTAAAGGTCGCTGGGTAACCTTAATTAACCTGATTTTTAGGTATACGTTTTCCAATAAAATGGCCTTTTCGGTAATTGCTCTTTCGAGTTCTCCACACACAAGGGAAAACTGAAACTTTTCATTATTTTGCCCCGCTTTGAAGGTTCAAGGCAGAATAAATCACTCCTTAAATAGCATTATATGAAGAGTTTCTTTGGGCATCCCCCGGGTTTGGCTACCCTCTTTTTTACCGAAATGTGGGAAAGGTTCTCCTATTACGGAGGAAGAGCAATGTTGATTTTATACATGACTGCAGCCGTAGTCGGCGAAAATCCAGGCCTTGGCCTGACGGTGATGGAAGCAGGAGCTTTGTATGGTTTATACACCGCCGTAGTCTATATGACCAACCTCCCCGGAGGCTGGATCGCTGATAAATTTATCGGTGCCCGCAATGCCGTCTTCTATGGTGGATGTATTATCGCCCTCGGAAACCTTATGCTTGCTGCCCCTTTTGGTTTGCCCAGTTTCTATGGCGGACTTGGTTTGATCGCCATCGGAACAGGCCTACTCAAGCCAAACGTCAGTACAATGGTAGGATCATTGTATGGCCAGGGAGATATCCGCCGCGATTCTGCATTTTCTATTTTCTATATGGGGATCAATCTGGGTGCCTTCCTGGCGCCATTGATCGCAGGCTATTTTGGACAGGCTGTCAACTGGCGAACAGGCTTCCTGGTTGTTGCCATTGGAATGGTACTTGGTTTGATTCAATATAAAATCGGAGCTAAACACCTCGGCGATGCCGGCAAGTTGGTCAGAAGCGGTATTCCTGGAGAACATGAAAAACAACAAAAAGCACTTCGTACCGGCATGCTTGGCCTACTGGTTGCCATTGTTGTGTTGCTAGCTGTTCATTTTACAGGCATCATGCCTTTAACTGTAGTCAGTGTATCTGACCTGGTAGGTATCCTGCTGCTGGTGATACCGGTGATCTATTTTGGATTTTTATTTACCAAAGGTGGTTTCGATGCAGCCGAAAAGAAAAGGATCGTGGCGATTATTATCTTTTATCTCGCTGCTGCTTTATTCTGGTCTGCTTTCGAACAAGCCGGATCAACATTGACCCTTTTTGCTGACAGGAATACGCATAATGTATTCCTTGGCATGGAGTTTCCATCTACCTGGTGGCAGAGCATCAATGCCTTATTTATAATCGTCCTTTCCGGGGTATTTGCATGGCTATGGCTCAAGCTCAATAAGATGAAGATGGAGCCTTCTACGCCAATGAAATTTGCTATCGGCTTATTGCTTGTGGGTGTTGGGTTCCTGATACTCGTTCCGGCAGCCATTCTCATTGAGAAAACCGGCAATAGGGTTGGTATCCACTGGCTGCTGATGCTCTATTTTATTCATACGATTGGTGAATTATTCCTCTCTCCGGTTGGATTGAGTGCGATGACCAAATTGGCACCTGCCCGTATCGTAGGTCAGATGATGGGTATTTGGTTCCTTGGAGCAGCTACCGGTAACTTCATCGGCGGTCGCGTAGGTGGGATGTTCGAATCCTTTCCGCTGAAAAATATATTTCTCGCCATATTCATCTTTAGCCTTGCAGCATCCCTGGTGATGTTCCTGCTGGTGCCCTGGATGAAGCGGTTGATGGGAGAGGTAAAATAACACAGGGCCTGAAGGCACTGGTTTTGGCTTAAGAGGCTTAAGGGCTGAATAGGCTAAACGCAAATAGGGTAAAAAGTGGGGACCACTTTTTACCTTATTTTTTAAATGATTAGATGCAGTAGGTACAAGTCTGCACGACTAGGTTCCCGCTTCAGTCATCTCGATTATATTTAAACCTGACATGTAAGATCAGCAAGTATTGAAAATGTCTTCCGAATTCCCGGAATGAACTACCTTAACCAACAGAAATCAATCTCCGTCAGTTAACCAACTAAGTCGTATGAGTCAAAATAAACCGCAGCAGGAATTAACGCTGGAAAGCATCCAGAATTTTACGGGTAAGTATCCTATTCAGCTCTGGTATTTGTTTTCCATTGAGATGTGGGAACGCTTTTGCTTCTATGGCATGCGCGGTATGCTTGCTGTCTTTATGGTTGAAAAACTATTGATGGAAGATGGGGCTGTCAATCTTCAGTATGGTGCTATACAGGCCTTCATCTATATATTCACTTTCGTTGGCGGTTTCTTTGCCGATAAGATCCTTGGTTTTCGAAAATCACTTTTTTGGGGAGGAACATTGATGGCCGTTGGCGGATTTTCGATTGCTTTTGCACCCGTAGATATGTTTTATATAGGTACTTGTTTTACCATTATCGGTACAGGTTTTTTCAAGCCCAATATTTCCTCGATGGTAGGATACTTGTATAAAGAAGGCGATGCCAGAAGAGATGCCGGCTTTAGTTTGTTTTATGCGGGTATCAATCTTGGCGCGCTCCTGGGAGGTATACTGATGATATGGGTTGGAAAATATTATTCCTGGGGACTTGCCTTCGCCTTGGTTGGTATCGTGATGATCATTAGTATCGTGACTTTATTTTTTACACAGAAGTCTTTTGGGCCCATTGGTTTATCACCGCTCAGCCCCACGATGTCAAAGCAAAAGAAATTCAGGTTTGAACTTGCCACCTATTTAGGTTCGTTAGCGATCATTCCTTTGATTTTGATTTTAATTAAAAATTCAGATTACACGGATATGTTTATGCTGATAGCAGGGCCTTTCACCCTGTTGTACGTTTTTTATGAGATGACACATCATACGTGGGAGGAAAATAAAAAGCTTATTGCAGCACTGATTTTTATTTTGTTTTCAATTGTTTTTTGGGCTTTCTTCGAACAAAGTGGTGGTTCGTTAAGCCTCTTTGCTTTGAACAATATTAAACATGATCTGGCAGGTATTCCCATTGATCCCAATATCGTTAACAATTCTTCAAACTCACTTTTTGTAATCATTTTTGCTCCGTTGATTGGATTACTTTGGGTTTGGTTGAGTAAGCGAAAAGTCGAACCAAATTCTGCATTAAAATTTGGTCTGGGTTTTTTACTTCTTGGACTTGGGTTTTATGTCTTTTATTCTACGATTGGATTTGCCAATCCGGAAGGGATGACTTCGTTGGAGATTTTTACGATAGCCTACTTTGTGGTTACGCTCGCTGAGCTTTGTGTCTCACCGATTGGACTTTCCCTGATGACAAAGTTGTCTCCCGGCCGTATGCAAGGTTTAATGATGGGTATGTGGTTTTTGGCCAGTGGATATGGACAGTATGTTGCGGGCCTATTAGGCCATGGCATGAGTGTACCTGGCAACGATGCCTCCGCGATGGAAAAATTAATTTCTTTCACTTCCGGATATAAGCAATTGGCGATTTATGCATTGATAGCAGGCGTTGTGCTATTGGCGCTCTCTCCTGTCATCAGGAAGTTAATGGGGAGCACGAGGTAGGGGCAGGTCGAAGGGTAGCGAAGATGCCGCCATGATAATTATCATGTAGCGGGAAAGCGGGGAGTAATTGTGTTAAACCATCAGAATTATTTGGAGTTGTTTTTCTTCATTGAGTTTATCAACCCGTGAATGATCCTTGATATTTCATTAGCTTTTTCGAGAAGGGATTCTTGTATTGCTTGATCACAGTATCCAAGTTTTAATGATAGGTAGATCATTGATTTTGTTTCACTGCAGGATCCTAAGTCGTATTACAGAAATCTCACAAACTCTTTATTGAACTGGCGGTCATATCCTTCGGCGATATTAGTAGAGATTGAAATTGAAGCACCAAGGATCTGATTCCTGAAGGTGTAATCCTTTGAATTTCGAATTACTTGATAAAGTTCGCAAGCGAATATTTGCGCTTTTTGCCACCCTATAATGTCTTCTAATTTTTCAAAGGCCATGAAGATCGTTTTATAGTCATGCAATACATGTGAGGCTCGAATTTTCTTTCAGTATATAGTGTCTTAAGCAGGGCAGTATGCTACTCATTTGGGCTCTTTTTTTAAATTTCTTTAAATACTGCCCCTGCCCTCCCGCCGCAAGTGCTGAGCATTTGGCGGGATCTTCGCTACGCTTCGACCTGCTACCTGTCTCCTGCCTTTTGTCTCCTGCCTCCTGCTTCCTGCCTCCTGTTCCCTTCTTCTCGCTTATCTTTACACCATGATTGACTTTCCTTTACTTAAGAAAATATCAGAAACCCCCGGAGCCCCCGGCTTTGAAACCCAGATTCGTAACCTCATAAAGGGGGAGATCGAAGGCCTGGTAGATGAAATGTACATTGATACCATGGGGTCGCTGATCGGCGTCCGCAAAGGCCGCGAGCCCAAAAAGGTCATGGTGGCAGCACACATGGACGAGATTAGTTTTATGGTGACGCATATTGATGATGAGGGGTTTATTCGTTTTCACCCGCTTGGTGGATTTGACCCAAAGACCTTGTCTGCACAACGGGTGATTGTACATGGGCGTGAAGACATTATGGGTGTGATGGGTAGTAAGCCGGTGCACCTGATGACACCTGAAGAGAAGAATAAGAACCCACAGCTAAGGGACTATTTTATTGATACAGGCCGGCCTGTCGCACAGGTGAAGGAGCTTGTAGACATCGGGGATCCGATCACCCGCGAGCGCGACCTTATCATGATGGGAGAGTGTATCAACGGCAAATCGCTGGACAACAGAGTCTCCGTATACATACTCATCGAAGTATTGAAAGCACTCAAGGGTAAATCGCTGCCGTACGATTTCTATGCGGCCTTTACCGTACAGGAGGAAGTAGGTTTGCGCGGTGCGTTTAACGCTGCAGGGCACATCGATCCTGATTTTGGAATCGGCCTCGACGTGACGATTGCTTTTGATACCCCCGGAGCATTACCTTATGAAATGGTGACTCGCCTTGGTAAAGGTACTGCGGTTAAAATCCTGGATGGTTCGATCATCTGCGATACCCGCATGACTTCGTTTATGAAATCCACAGCAACTAAACATGCCATCCCGTATCAACTGGAAATATTACCTGCCGGTGGTACAGATACAGGTGCTATTCAGCGCCAGGGAAATAAAGGATCAATTGCAGGGGCGATATCTATTCCACTGCGACATGTGCATCAGAGTATAGAGATGGCAAATGTGAAAGATATCACTTCATCGATTGATTTACTGACTGCGACAATTACTGAATTGGATCAATGGAAATGGGAACTCTAAAGTTATGAACTGGACAGAAGAAAACAATAAACTCATCGGAGAATTTGTCTTCGAAGATTTTTCACAAGCATGGGCTTTCATGACGGAAGTAGCCATCCTTGCCGAGCGAAAAAATCATCACCCGGATTGGAGAAATATCTGGAATCGTGTAGTGATCACGCTCACGACGCATGATGAAGGTGACATCATTACCGAAAAGGACCGGAAGATGGCTGATGGCATCAGCAAAATCTTTGAAAGGTATCAATACAGGACGTAATGAGCCTGCAGAGTAAACTTCCGGATGTAGGCACGACGATCTTTACCATCATGTCGCGTCTGGCGGCTGAACATCATGCGATCAACCTTTCGCAGGGATTTCCGGATTTTGAGGCCGATCCCTCCTTAATCCTTGCGGTATCAGAAGCAATGGCTAAGGGGCATAATCAATATGCACCGATGCCGGGCCTTCCTGATCTCAATGTCGCTATCGCACAAAAACTTAACAGTGATTACGGCTGGATGCCTGATCCCGAAATGGAGATCACTGTTACTGCAGGCGGTACACAAGCTTTGTATTCTATCATCGGTGCTATGATCAGCCAGGGTGATGAGGTGATTGTGCTGGAGCCTAGCTATGATAGTTATATTCCATCAGTAGTTTCTTTTGGAGGTGTAGTAAAAACTGTTCAACTCCAGCCACCGCTATATAAAGTGAATTGGGATGAAGTAGAATCACTGATCACCTCGCGCACCAAGCTCATCATGATCAATACACCTCACAATCCATGCGGGGTTGTTTTGGAGCATGCTGATCTGAGTCGCCTCGAAGAAATCGTGGTAAAGCATGGGGTGTATCTGATCAGTGACGAAGTATATGAGCACATCATTTTTGATGGCCATCAACACCAGTCTATTTTACGATTTCCTGAATTGTATAAGCGATCCTTTGTGGTGTTCTCTTTTGGAAAAAGTCTTCACGTCACTGGATGGAAAACCGGCTATGTCATCGCCCCATCCGAATTGACGCGTGAACTCAGGAAGATTCACCAGTTCAATGTCTTTTCGGTCAACAGGCCGATACAGCAAGGAGTGGCGTATTACATCACGCATCATGCTGATTTTGCTGCTTTGTCAGGATTCTACCAAGACAAGCGGGATCTGTTTTTGAAACTCATGAGTGGATTGCCATTGAAATTTCTTCCTTGCTATGGAAGCTATTTTATCCTCGCGGATTACAGCCAGGTTTCATCACTCGATGATCGCACTTTTGCCGAGCTACTCACTATCGAAGGAGGCGTAGCGACGATTCCCCTAAGTCCTTTTTATAAAAACGGCAGTGATGAAAAGATCATTCGCTTTTGTTTTGCAAAGAAAGAAAATACACTCATGGAGGCAGCAGACAGACTCAAAAGATATTTCAGCCGTTAATAGGTTTTTTGTTGAAATGTTTAATCATTAACCATTAACCATTACACATTACCCATTCCCCCTTTTGACCCTTTTGCCCTCCCTCCGCAATTGCCGCGCAATTGGCGGGATCTCCGCTGAGCTACGACCTAAATGGGGGTGCCTGTTTCAAGTGAAAGTCCAAGATGAAATAATTTCCACAATCAAGAAAATTTTATTGCGCACACTCTTGCGCACACCATTCACGTTTTCATGATATTTGGTCACTTAAACCTTTGCCAATTAATCTGCACAAATCCCTACTTCCTACCTCCTATTTCCTACTTCCTGCTTCCTAGCTCCTAGCTCCTATTTCCTAGCTCCTATTTCCTGCTTCCTGCCTCCTACCTCCTGCTTCCTAGCTCCTAGCTCCTACCTCCTACCTCCTGCTTCCTAGCTCCTACTTCCTGCTTCCTAGCTCCTAGCTCCTACCTCCTACCTCCTAGCTCCTAGCTCCTATTTCCTAGCTCCTATTTCCTGCTTCCTAGCTCCTACCTCCTGCTTCCTAGCTCCTATTTCCTAGCTCCTATTTCCTATTTCCTAGCTCCTATTTCCTATTTCCTAGCTCCTATTTCCTATTTCCTAGCTCCTATTTCCTATTTCCTAGCTCCTATTTCCTAGCTCCTATTTCCTAGCTCATATTTCCTATTTCCTAGCTCCTACCTCCTACTTCCTAGCTCCTATTTCCTAGCTCCTATTTCCTAGCTCCTACTTCCTAGCTCCTATTTCCTACTTCCTAGCTCCTATTTCCTGCTTCCTAGCTCCTAGCTCCTAGCTCCTAGCTCCTGCTTCCTAGCTCCTAATTCCTTCTCTTCATCACCAGACTATCCGCTGGATACCTTTCTGCGATCATTGCCATCTGAGACTGGGCCCATATGACCATTGTCTCGCGTTGTTCGGCGGTCAGATTAGCTTCAGGATGAGAGCCAAACCATGTATAGGATGGTAAAGGCATTTCTTCCTCTTGGATCACTTCGATGATTTCTTCAAACTTGTGGTTTTGGTAGGCGATAGAGTGATTGGTAAACTCAGTCAGATTGAGATTCTTTTTTCCTTCCTTGACATGATTGGCCAGCCACCATGCTGCCGGTTGCACTTCAGCATACCACGGATATCGTGTGACATTAGAGTGGCAATCCATACAGGAACTTTTGATGATCACGTTCACTTCCGGGGGCACTCTATACCTTGTAGGCAGAGAATATTGGACGCCACCTGCATTGTTTTTGGCGGGGCGGATAAACTGGATGACGACAAGAACAATGGCGAGGGCAAGGAGGATTTTTTTTATCATGGAGTAAAAGTAAGGAAAAGAGAGAACCGTGGAATGGCAGTAATACTGATTGGGCTGAGAGGGATGAAGAGGCCTTTAGGGGCTAAAGAGGCTAAAGATGTTAAGGGTTTGAAGCGTTTAATGGGAAAGGGGCCGAAATAGAAAATTAAACTGCGCCTCACGCTACACTTATGGCGTGGGATATTCGATTTGCGTCTCTGCAGGTTATTTCTATGTCTTTGCGTGTATTGTATTAATGAATGACGGAATGGGAGTGGCCCGCTACACGCCAGGGGCGGGATTTTTAAAAGGTTTTATAAGGATGCAGAACAGCCTCCGTAATTCTTTTCTGTAAGGCGTTCATGGATAGCGAATGTTTCATCCTGGGAGGATCAATCTCCGGATCAATATCATTAAAATACGAAATGGCCTTAAGAGCGATCAATGGATTAGAATTCGGGTATTTGATGGTGTAGCATTCCAGCATTCCATTGACGGACAATGATTCAAGTAAAAAATATACATCAATGAAATCCTTTAATCTCTGACCGCTTCCGGCAATGGCATTGAGTTTCATGGCAGCGATGTCTTCTTTCGAAAGAAAGGTGATGCCCTCCTCAGTGATCGGATCTTTAACTAAGAGATATGCATGACAAATAAAATCTACTTTGATATTATTTATGTGAGTCAATAAAGTGTTTGGCATTTCAGCATCGACACGTAAATCAAATTTTTCATTCAAGTGCACTGTTAAACGGGAATTGTCAAAACTACTTGGAGAGAATAAATCAATATCTATTGAATTTCTATGTCCTAACTGCATTGCCAGAGCAGTGCCTCCAACCAGATAAAAACGATCAAGTACCGGAATGACCTGATATGCTGGATCAACTTAAAAGTTTCGGTTGAAATGACAAATGGATCCTTATGCAGCATGGAAGTAATCTGATTTCACAAACAAGCTTGCAAAGTTTTTATCTCGGTCGTCTAATTGTTTTGACCATGCTATAGTCTCGCCTACTTCATCCATAGATTAAAAAGCCATAATTTCTCGCCAATCTTCCAGTGTTCCACCTTGGATCACACGTTCAATAACAATCTTAAAGGACTTCTTCCGGTTGAAGGTTTCCAGATCGTATTCCCATAATAGGTGGGGTCGTATGTTTGGTTTTTCCTGCATATACCTTTTACCAAATCTATGGGTTTTAAGGGGCTTTTTGGAGGGGATTTTTAGACTTTTTGGAAGGAGTAATAGGAAATAGATGATACTTTTTCTGGAAAAGACTATCAGTTTAGAGCGGAAAAAAGGCGTCAGTTTGAGCGAAAAATCCAGTTATTAGTGAAGAGAAAAATGAGGTTACCACAGGAACCATCTACGATACAAAAGGCATGAGAATGTGGATTAAGAATGTGACGGGTGTAAGTGCTGAAATCGATGTGTCTACATACCCACAGGGAATTTATAGCGTTGCAGTTCATCAGGGTAATCTGTATCTTGGAGTCAAGCGCTTTATTAAACGCTGAAACTAAATTAAATTATGAGTTATCTGCATATGAAACTCTTCAATACCAGAGCTGTTATCGTTTTAATTTTGACTTTGGCCAATTGCCAATTGTTGAAATCTCAATCCGATACCTCATGGTATAGACATTATGTTATGGATTCCTTTGAATTTATGATTCTTTCCGGTTTAGAACCATGCGGAGACGATGCAATGCTTTTAATAGGGGCAGGAGCGTCATTCAATAACCCGCCGCACAACAGGAGCGCATTACTGCGCATCAAAGGAGATAACGGAGATATAATTTGGAGCACAGTTCTAAACCATAATCCAGTTGCCGAAAACAGTCAAATATTTTTCTACATTCGAGGATTTATTCGCCTTTGCGATGGTAGTTATATAGTGCTGGTTGATACGATAAATGAAGATGGAAGATCAGGATTTGCAGTACATAGGATCGACAAAGATGGTTTGGTAATTTGGCAAAAGGACTTTGGCTTGCCAGGTCAAGAAATTCTTGCAAATTATGCAGGACTTGCTATTGGCCCTGACAGCATGAGTTTTGTGGTTTCAGCTCGCAGACTTGATACAGAAACAACTAATCTACAAATTTTTTATTTCGATAAGGAAGGTGAAATGTTAAAACATCTCAATCTGACATTAGGCATTCAAAACTATTGGACTTAAGTCCGATTGTTATGGTAACCGATAGTTCGTTTGTTGTTGGCCTCAACCTTGGTGTAATTGACATTTCTGCACCTAAATGGATTAAACATTTTAGCTATAACGGCCAGAGTATTCATACATATGTTGCTTGGGATTTTGGGTGGTGGTCTGAACTTAAAAGACATCCCAATGGTCAAATTGTGGCCCAATCGCAATCTTTTAGTGGTGAGTGGTCGGATCGTCAGAAGCATGGCCTACGCACCACTTTGTACACTTCAGAGCTTGACACTATTTGGTCAAAGGTTTATAATCACTGTGACTGGCCTCTGTACTATCAAGAAACTGATTTTCCAGGTGGATTATCATTTGACGCCAATGGCAACATCCTTGCCATTGGCGATGGTGCTGCATTCAATGGGATTAGAGGTGCCCATCTCATTTCTTATACTATAGATGGTGAACTAAATTGGATTAAACGCCTTGGTATTAAAGATGATCTTGCTGGATATGTACAAGCTATTGGTGGAAGAATAGCATTTCACCCGAATGGCATTCTACTTGTAGGTCCTATTAGTGTTAATGAGATGCTGTTAGTGAGGCTCGATAGTTCAGGCTGCATTTTCGAAAGCGATTGCGATACTGATTTTCTCCTCAATACAGAAGAGGAATTAATAGAATCAAACCTTGACTTTCGACTATTTCCCAACCCTACTGCAGATCAGACTAATATTTACATGACGAATGACCAATTTCAATTACTCACAAGACCCAAGATTCATATTGTTGATTTCTTGGGACGACTATGGGTTACTTCTCCGCTTATTGGTCCAAATCAGGAACTGGACCTTAGTTCTTTACCTGCAGGAGTTTATTTGGTGACGGTGGAAAGTAAAGAGGGTGTTCTTGGGTCACAAAAACTGGTTAAATGGTAAAAGTGCCTTTTTGATTGGAGTGTGCCAATCTTATAGGAAAACATAGATTCGCAGAATAATACCTTGCGCTGGAGAAAGGTGCATGGTGTTTTTTGCCTACCCCCCCGGTTGATTTGTTGGGTTGAATCTGTCCTGAATATTGCTTGCAAAAAATTGTATTGGTGCCGAAGGGAATCCGTCCATTAAAATGCACTTTGATGAATTGGAATTCAATCATTCTACCATGATCAAACCAAAATGATGAAAATATAAAAAAATGACTTTTAGAGGATTGTGTCACGGAATAGAATTGTATAAAATAACAAACGGGGCTACAAGCCCCGTCATTATTATGTGGGAGTACACGGGTTCGAACCGCGGACCCTCTGCTTGTAAGGCAGATGCTCTGAACCAGCTGAGCTATACTCCCAATATTTTATTTCAATGTACTTCTCGAACCGCGGACCCTCCCGCCGCACTTGCTTTTAAAAAAAGCTGCGTGGCGGGATGCTCTGAACCAGCTGAGCTATACTCCCAATATATTCTTTTCAATCTCGAACCGCGAACCACCCCTGTAGTACATACTACAGGGTGCTCTGAACCAGCTGAGCTATACTCCCCTTTCTTAAAAGTGGAGTGCAAACATAGTATGTCTTGGTTACATCTCAAAATATTTGGCTTTTAAAAAAAAATAACCATGTATATTCCATTAATAGTAAGCATTTTATACTGATAAAGCTTAAAAAATGCCATATCAACAACAAGCCTAAGAGTGCCTTTACCACAAGCTGAGGAGATCAATGCCACCAAAAGGTCCCATTTATGAGTTCTTACTTATGCAAGGCGTTAAGATTGGACCTACACTCAAGTGATATCAAGCTTACAACTTGCATAGGTACAAGTCAGAGACTTATACCAATGTGTGTGTTGAAGGCTAGACCACAAGTCTGTTGATTAGAATGAGGGGTAGCCACATATTTAATTTAGGATGGTCAGATATCGGTAGGTCTATTTAAAATATATGTCGTATATTATCATCAAAATGATTATTTTTGTTGATATTATAAAACATATGCCACAGAAAAAGCGGATTCTATTTCCAAAGCACGAGCAAATCCTAGCCCAGGTAGGTGAAAATATCCGCCTGGCCCGGAAGCGAAGGAAACTGACCACCATCCAGGTAGCCGAACGGGCCGGAATGGATCGCACTACCCTATACCATATTGAAAAAGGTAGCGGAAGTGTATCGATGGCCGCTTATTTCAATACACTACGTGTGTTGGGATTACAGGATGATTTTCTCAAACTAGCGGCCGATGACGCATTGGGGCGCAAACTGCAAGACTTGGATTTAAACTAATAGCCCTTATGACTACCGGTAAAATTGACATATCCGTCTACGCACACTGGAAGGGGATGGACACGCCCAAAAAAATGGGCATACTCTCGGCGCAACAAGCGAAGGGTCGAAAAGCATTTGCCTTTCAATATGATGATACATGGCTTACCACAAAAGAGCAACGTATACTGGACCCCGATCTGGGATTGTATGTTGGTCTGCAATACCCAAATGGAAAGGAAAATTTTGGTTTGTTTATGGACTCGATGCCCGACACCTGGGGGAGAACACTTCTGAAACGAAGAGAGGCTATTCATGCGAAGGAAGAGCAGCGGCCTCCACGCATTTTACATGACATTGATTTTCTCCTTGGCGTTCATGATCAGACAAGGATGGGTGCACTGCGTTTTAAGCTGGATGATGGTGCAGATTTTTTACATCATGACCAACATATGGCTGCCCCCCCATGGACGAGCCTAAGAGAACTACAACATGCTGCGAAAAGCATCGAAGAAGCTCATGATCATACAGCGATTAAAAAATGGCTGGCTATTTTGTTAGCGCCGGGTTCTTCACTGGGAGGTGCGCGTCCAAAGGCCAATGTATTGGATCAGAAAGGAAATCTCTGGATCGCGAAATTTCCGTCTGCAAATGATAATATCGATAAAGCGGCATGGGAGTTTCTGGCCTATCGACTTGCCACTCAGGCAGATATAGAAATGTCTTCATGCAGCTTAGAAAAAATCACAGGACCACACCATACTTTTTTCACCAAACGATTTGATCGGGAGCATAAAGCTCGCATTCACTTTGCCTCTGCAATGACAATAACAGGTCATGATGAAAGTAGTACAAGAGAGAACAAAGCAAGCTATCTTGATATGGCAGAGTTTATTCAGTATAATGGAGTCCGGAACAAAATAGATCTTCATCAACTCTGGCGAAGAATTGTCTTTAACATAGCTATCTCCAATACGGATGATCATCTGCGTAATCATGGTTTTATCTTGACCGACAAAGGCTGGATACTCTCACCTGCTTATGATCTCAATCCATCCATCGATAAGGATGGCCTTGCCCTTAATATAGATGCAGCTCAAAATGATCTTGATTTTGATCTCGTCAAAAGTGTGGGATCCTATTTCCAATTGATAGCCCCTGAAATGGACCTAATCATAGCTGAAGTAAAACGTGTAGTAAGTCAATGGCGTAAGGTGGCGGCTGAAATTGGTATTTCAAGAGGCGAACAGGAGTTGATGAGTGGGGCGTTTAGATTTTAATGCAATGATTTATATATCCCCGCTCGTCAGGAGAAGAGCAACATATCAGGTATAAGTCAGGAGACTTGTACCAGCGTATTAGGTGATAGCGTACAAGTTGTTTGAATTTTGTGAGTCAATATCTGTGGATTCACCTATTGGGTACAAGTCAGGAGACATGCACTAGCATATGAATGTGTCAGAACACAAACCAGAAGACTTTTACCTACGTGCCAGACCTCAAGTCAGTTGATTTCTACAAAGTTGATCCTAAAGGCGCATCTGCACAGTGTGCGAAAAACGAATTTTTGCCACCAACGCTGCATGTAATCGGTAAATAAGAATGTAGGTATTTCGGTAAATAAGAATGTCACATTTCGGTAAATAGGAATGTAGGTTTCCAAGCTGTAATTCCCGGTAAGAAGTAAAAGGTTGTAGGATTCCAGAAGAGTTGCCCTAGGGCAAGTCTTCTGGAGGCGACCTGTTTAGGGGTCTGATTATTGAGATTTGTATCCTCTAATTCAGACTCTTATGAATACATTTCAAAACAAATGGATGGTATACCATGAGCTACAAAGGCTTGCAAGAGATGGCAAGAAAGCATCTCAAATTGCTTCCTATATGGCAAAAGTAAGTGCGGCGGGAGGGTTCGCGGCCTGTCCCGCATTTTAGCGGGATTCGAACCCGTGTACTCCCACAAGAGAAGGTCACCGCATGGTGGCCTTTTTTCATTTATGCCTTATAGCTTAGTGGGATTCGAAATGGTTTGCTCTCTAACAATGAAGATTTTCAATCTATCGCTTTGTTCTCATCAATATCCAATTCAGCGAATTTGGCTGTCATTGTAGGATTTCCTTTTATTAGTTTTTTAACCGTGAGTTCTTCAGCTTTATTATTGGCTAGGCGCAAGTTATTTTCTGATGAAATCAGTGCTTCTTTGGTTCTTTGAAGTTGAGCTATAGATTTGTCAATGCCTTCAATGGCGCTATGAAATTTTTCAGTTGCAAGACGGTAGTTGCGCCCAAAGGAATCACGAAAATCATTCAGCTGATTTTCAAAATTGGTAACGTCCGTATTCTGACTTTTTATAACGGCAAGCTCAGCTTTGTATTCCATGGATTTCATAGCGGCATTGCGAAGCAATGTTATTATCGGAATGAAAAACTGAGGGCGAATAATATACATTTTAGGGTAGCGATGTGATACGTCGATAATACCTGTATTGTAGAGGTCATTGTTTTCCTCAAGAAGGGACACTAAAACAGCATATTCACATTTCTTTTCCGACCGGTCTTTATCGAGCTCTTTCAGAAAATCTTCATTTTTCTTTTTGGTAGCTGTAGTATCCGATTCGTTCTTCATTTCAAACATGATGGAAACGACCTCATTGTCGGCAGCATCACACTCGCGGTAAATATAATCACCCTTACTGCCACCACTTGCATCATTATCTTTTTCAAAGTAAGCCTTCTGGAAGCCCGTGGCGCGCAATTGGTTGAATGAATTTTCGCAATGCTGTTCTAATGTTTCACCAAGCATTTTGGTAGAAAGCTTGATCTTCATGTCTTTGAAACGTTCTATGATATCGTCTTTGGCCTTTAAATCGGAATCATATTTAGTTTTCCACGATAATTCAACCTGTTGTTTTTCACTCTCTTTTATTCTGACATCGGCTGCTAAAAGATCTCGTTCCTTCTCAACTCTTACCACTGCTTCAGTGACAGCAAGTTTCTTCTCGATTTCGGAAGATTGAATCCTGGCATTTAATTTGACTATTTCAACTTCATTTTTTGAGTTGAGTTCAAGTATGGCCGCCTCCTTTTCAGCTTTAAGAGAAGCGTTCAGTGTATCTTTTTTTGACAATTCAGCCTGTAGGGCACTTTTGGTTCGCTCTTCGGCAAGTTGGACTGCGCTCTCTTTTTCCGATTTCAAAAACGCCTCACGCTTGTGTAATTCGCCTTCAAATTCGTGGTCACGTATCTGCTTGACGATATTTGCAAAACCGGCTTCGTCAATCTTGAAAGCCTTTTTACAATTTGGACATATAATCTCGTTCATTTGCGTTTTCCTATTTTATGGAGCAAGGTATATTGCCCATTAGTTACTATTTCATCAATTGTATTTATATACTGTGATATAACTTTAAGTTATTTCACTTTTAGTTGAAGCTCTCGTATGAGCTTAAGAATCTCCTCCCGATTTCCGGCTTTAGTAATAAAGGTGGGTAAGCGACTAAACATCAGACTGTTTTTACTGCCTTTGTTGTCTATACTTCGCTCACGGAGCTTGGCGCTGACGTATTGCTCCAGCAGCGTGAGCTGCTCATAGTTGTAGGACCAGAAAAGATCATCACCGATGGGTTTCTGGAGCCATAGATATAAACCAAAGATAAGATCACACATCAAGCCTTCCTTCTTGGGGTGCCGTGACAGATGAGCTTCATATTCACACTCGTCGCCACATTGATCACATTTCAACTTTAGCTTTTTCCATCGTCCATCCACCGGAGCGCTGCGCGGGAGTGGGTTGCGACATTCCCTGCACTTAACGGATACATAGGCTTGCATTGATCCATACCAATGTCCGGGTTCTTCTACGTGAAAGCACTTGGAGCAGTTGAGCCGCCAGGACTCTCCATGCGGATTGATGAGGGCCCTTCCATCACATTTGGGACAGTGTACTAAAAAGTGAGTCGCCAGATCAGCAAGGTGTGTCCCTGGATCAGCAAATCGTTTTTGCTCGCTCAACGCTCCGTTGTTTTTTTGACTTTCGTAAAGGTCTTCTTCTCTGTGTGATATACACCGTTGACAAATCCCAATAAATTTTCATCTAGATCAGTAACAGATGAGTCTGGTTTTGAAGAGTAATATGGGAAATCAAATTCAAGTGAAAGTGGATCCTCATCGTCTACACCCATCCCAACCATTTGAACTTCTTCCAGGTAGAACGGCGAAGGAAGATTTTTCTGCGCCCAAGTCAATGCAAGTTTATAAGCTTCCTCTCTATACCCTGTAGAACGCGCTGAACTAGCATTGATCGTCCATTTCGTATTCATAATTTCCGCTTCCAGCCCCGGGGACCATTCATAATCAAGAGATAATATTTTTTTATCTTCATGAAACGTGTCTCCTCGATTCCAATAGTCTAAAGTAACAATGTCCTTAAATCGCTCCTGATAAACTGCAGGCTCCATAAATTCTATCCAGATGCTGGTTTGCTTATGATCAGGCATTGCATCAAGGGTAGCCATTATTTTTCCGAGATAATCTTTTCTCAATTCAGGAGTCGGCTCTTCGTAGATCAATATATAAGCGGCCATTTCGATAACCCCAACAGAAAATTTTCCCAGATCTTTTTCCTTTAGAGCTTTAAAAAGGCTACGCCCTTCTGCTACTTCTTTACGGCTCTTTATTAGTGAAGCCTGAACTTCTTCTTTCGTGACACCAAGACCGGGTTGTGCCTTATACCAGTTCACCACGATCTGAACCTCCGGATCATGCTTATCAGCCACCATGGAAGTCTTCTTCTTGTAATATAGATTTTTGAGATCAACATTGATGATATTTCCCGCGACTTCTAGTTGCCCCGGAAAGTTGGTTTCCAACCAGGTGGGGAGATCATTTTTCTTTTCTTTTTTCTGGAAACAACCAAAGAGGGTAGACAGTAATGATGCCATGAGCAGGATTTGGAATTTGGGTTGAATGAATTTCAATGGGTTTGGGATATGGATTTGTTTGTACAAAAATATCATATGACACGGATTCCCGGAGGTAATTGTTTGCAGCTGGGTTTGGTTGTCAATTGTAGATGATCGTACTGATCGGTTCTGCCCCGATGGGGCAGGATAAAGATTTGTCTGTTTCCGGTGTTACCGACATTTTGCCCCGAAGGGGCAATGATGATTCTGCCTCCAATCCCCTGCCTCCTAATTCCTGCTTCCTGCTCCCTGTTTCAATATTTATATGTAATTTTGTCCTAATATATCGCCAAACCATGAAAGTTACCGAAGAATTAATCGACCAGATACTCGAGCAAGGAGAAAACGGATCCCTCGATCCATCGCCATATATGGAGAGCCTCAAGTACCTCCTACTGGAGGATGAAGAGGTCGACATGACCGAAGAAGACCATGCCTATATGATCTTCCTGGGTACCATCTGCCTGGAAAGCCTCAAGCGCAACGACCTCTATAAGGAGATCGAAGACGAAGAAATACTCTTTGACTTGGAGGATGCCAACTGGGAAGCCCTCGAAGCTGCCGATGGAGACCTTGATGACTTTGTCGATGCGATCGCTGAAAATTTCCCTGAAAAGGACCTGCTCGATTTCCTCGCCTTCTCCATTTTGCCTACGGATGACGAAGAGGACAACGAAGAGCCGGTGTTGAGTTCAGAAGACGCACAGATCCTAGGATTCGTGAGGCTGAAGGCGATACTGGATGCCATTCTGCTTCCTGCAGTATAGTCCTTATTACCCGTTTTTTGTAGCCAGATAGTTGTGTTGCTCCCCGCTACCCTCTATACATTCTTGCATCTCATAGGAGACCAGGGATAGGTTTTTTCTATTCCTGCTCAAGGCACATCCGGTCAGAATCTCCTGTGTTTCTGAAAGATTTCCGTCCCATTATAGGCTTATAAAGAAAATGTAAATAATTAAATTTCGTATATTCGGAGACTGCACTTCAGAGAATTCCTTTACCGTGGAAGAGCGATTGATGAAGTGTCACCTGTGGTGTGACATTCATCAATGCATAACTCAGTGATTTGAAATGATCCATTCGGGATCAGCAATCCTATTTTTTATCTCCTAAACGGTCATCAATGAAAAATTCAACTTTTAGGTTGTTCATTTCAACCCTGGCACTGTTTATCTTGGTTGCCTGGCCTATTGCTCCGGTCGAATCTCAAACTTTTCAGCGCCTCTATGGTACTTCGCTAGACAATACTTTTTCAAAAGTAATCAGGGATGGTTCAAATTACTATGTGCTCGGACAAGATGAATCCACCCAGGGATCCCCGATGCATGCAACGGTCACAAGACTCGGCGCAAACGGAATCCATCAATGGACTCTCCGCCTGGATATTCCTTCCGTATGGAATGATGCCGTACTCACACCCACGGGTGACCTCTTTGTAGTTGGTTCGACATTGCCCGGAGATGCAACCAATAAAAGTATCATGGGCCTTGTCACTCCATCAGGAGGTGGCAACTTCATCTGGCTAAGAACATATGATGTGCCAGGCAGAGAAGGCCTGTCAAGAATCGTACAGAATCCAAATCCGCAAAACGCATCGTTTCCTTATTATATACTTGGCAGCCAGTTTGACCCAAATGGTAACGCCACTTGGGATGATGTCATACTCATGAATATCAACGCGGCGGGTACCTTCAACTGGAAGAAACGATATGCCAGCATCGATGACGATGAATTCTCACGCGACCTTGAAGTAATGCCAAATGGAAACTTGATCATTTCAGGCAATAGAAGTACTCAGGGCGTAATATATCTAACCGATAATTCGGGAACACTGTTTACTGGGATAACTCCTTCCGGACATTCATTTACGTATGCCGACTTAGCGCAATCAAGCGGCGGTGGTTTCTTTGCTGTGGGGAATACTTTTCCAGGATTCACTCCTTACCTGATGAAATACGACAACAACTTTATTGCCGTATGGGATGCAACAATTTCAGGGTTAACATCCATCCATCAGGTGTGGGAGGAATCATCGAGTGGCCGCATCTACGTCACCGCACGAGGCGTTTTTAATGGGATAAGCAGGAGTGTGTTATTACGTTTTTCAGAGATGGCCAATCTTCCATCACTTGATTGGGTCAAATACCTTGACAACGGAGAAACAAATTATTCAGGAGGATTATCCACGCTCCTGTCGTCAAATCAGATTGCATATGCAGATGGCAGGACCCCATCTTCAGGAGGATTCGGTCAGGTATGCGCATTTGTATCCATCAGCGATATGGATCTCACCACCTGCATGACGGCAGAGGATTTTGCAGATGTGCAGACACTGTCCATACTCTATGATGCTCCGAATCTGCCACCAATCGAATTTTATGATTTTCCTACAGGCACGGACATTGTAAGTGCTGCGCTCAACTGGCAAGAGAATGATGCGTGCAATACGGGCTCATGCCAGGCAGATTTTATCATTACCCCCATAGGCAATTGCGGTCATTATCAGGTGACCAACACCAGTACCGGTGTACAACCGCTTACGTATTCATGGTGTAATGGTATGACGACTCAAGATCTTGATCTGCTGCTGCCATGCGGACCACATACCTTTTGCCTGACCATAACAGATGCAGAAGGATGCACAGCAAGTTACACAGAGTCAATTTCCGTGACAGACAATGTTCCTCCTGTAGCCAGATGTGCATTGCCTTTCGGAGTTGTGCTGGACGCAAATTGCACATACACCCTTATACCATCACAAATTGATGGAGGATCAACGGACAACTGCCAGATCCAATCCTTAAGTGTAAGCCCGGCTGTACTTAGCGGTTGTGGCGTTTTCCCTGTGACCTTAACCGTCACAGACTGGTGTGGAAATACCAGCAGTTGTGTCACAATGATTCAAACTACAGAAGATGTTCCACCAGTCATAAGATGTCCATCTGATCAAATCTTAACAACAGGAAATTCAAATTGTACATTAGTAGTTAACGGGATTCAATGGACTTCGTTAACGGACAATTGCAGTACAACATCTGTATCCTATTCCGTGTCAGGTGCCACCATTGCCACAGGTAACGGTGATGCAAGCGGTTTAACCTTCAATCAAGGTCTCTCATTGGTCACGTACACTGCAATAGACGATTGTGGAAATACTTCATCGTGCTCGTTTACAATAAAAGTAGTTTGTGTCTGTAACTGCATCAATAATTTGGTGCAGAACTCTGGCTTCGTTGAAGGCGCAGTGGCAGGTAATCTTGGCACTACAGGTCATGCGGATGACTGGTTTCCATATGCTACACCTCAGGTAGTTCCTGGTGATTCATGTTGTGACGATGTCAGTATCCAGATGTTTGGTTGGTTACATAACGGAGAAGCCATCTATCAGCAAAGCATGGGCTTTCAGGCGGGACATCATTATAAAATTTCATTTTGTGCGCGATTTGTGTCCAACAATTCCTACGGCAATAATGTGAGTTTTGGATTTACAGGAGCGAATGGTTACATACTTCCATTTCAATGCACTACTGGATGTGAAGATATAGGAAGCAGCCCACAGGTTTTTAATTTAAATTGGGCAACGTATACCTTGCCGGTATGGACACCCAAACAGAATTGGGACAGGTTTTATGTTCGGACTTTTCATACTAGTGGCATTAAATCATGGGGACGGATTGACAACATCTGTGTCCAGGAAGTCAACAGATCTTGTTGCACAGATGAGGAAGAGTTTGTGGCGAATATGAGAAATGCGGTGACCTTTTCCTTTGATGAAAGTACCCAGGAAGGTATATGCACGATCGGCAATCTCCCAGAATGTGACAGTATTGCCTTTATAGATTGGGGCGATGGTCATATTGAGGTCGGTCCTTTTGGCGGGAACACTGTTCGCAGACATAAATTTCTGGATCACCTTTTAGCCAGAATACAATTTCAGGGATATGAATATAATGCGGAGATAGAACCCAATGAAACATGTTTTGAACATTTGTTTGAAGACTCCCTAGATGTGTATAGTCTGGATACTTGTATTTGCAATTCATTCGCAGAAATGTTTATTAGAGGATCTCGCGGAGCGTATAGTCAGCTTGTCGATTGTGGAGAGGCTCCTATCGCATTATCATGTCTTCCTTCTGGGACAAGTTATACGCTCACCGGATTGATCAATTGTACCGGTAATCAATGCAATGAGGAGACTGCTATTGAGTGGACGTTGAGTGGGCCAGGAGGATTATTCTCCGGAACAGCTTTGGCGTATCCCTATTTCGAAATTAATTTGTTGCCAAGCTACCTGGGTCAATCTGGTTTGTATACGCTTAGCTTAAATGGGGAGTGTGGTCTGGGTGGATGTCCATGTGAGATTCAGTTCACCATAGATTGTCCGTCCGCATGCCCTTGTGCCGCCCAGGACATTACTAATTTTTCGACACGGGTAGAAAGAGGGTTTGCCGTACTATATCCGGATAATTCATGTACTATATGTTTTACTCCCTTAGCGCTTAATGACTGCGAGACCGTTCAATGGTATTTGGATAGCCAGCCATCAACAGTTGGCTCAAGTATTGGAGTGCGGACATTTTGTTATGAATTTGCAGAACCAGGAGATTATGATGTGATCATGGAGGTGACCAGGAAGAAAGATGATGGCGGTAATTGTGACAAACAGATGAGGACACAGCGTGTTTTACCTTGTCATATTCCGCTGGGCTGTGTCGATCCATTTATGGACAATCCTGATTTTAATCTGGGTGCCCAGGCGGGAGGATTCAATTCAGGAGGGATGTCTCGTGGATGGAGTGCTGCTAGTGGTGATCCAGTGGTTATTGAAGGGGAGCCTGGAAGTGCTGATGGCTGGACCATACTCCTCTCAGGAAATCTTGACACTGCCGATATATTGAGCCGATCAGAATCCATCTGCCTGGATAAAAGTGAGGGTGTATTTGCTACGACGGTGAAAGGATCAAAATCTAACACTAGTGAGAGGAGAACTCCGGGCACATTAAATATATATCTCAAGAGAGGCTGGAGTTTCCCACCAACATTTTCTGTGCTTACTCCATGTGAAGGAATCGATTGTTATGCATTGGCCTCGGTGCCATTACCATCTACAAATACCGATGAGTGGTTTGATATTGGCATTCCGTATGACCTCCGGGAGTGGATAGCGCTTGATTCGTGTAATGACTTTTCAGGTGTTTTGGTCAGGCCAGTCATTTTTATATCTAATGCTTATGGGACTAATCAAGGCGCAGAAAAAACCTACTCTTATGCCCAGCTTGACAAGGTTTGTTTCAGTCGTGCAATCGTTGCTGTCAATGATCCGGATAGAAGGGAAAACATCAGGTTATATCCTAATCCAACGAGTGGATCAATATCGGTTGAATTGAATGCCCCTGCCGGATCAGACATGTCAGTACAGATTTCCAGTCTTATAGGACAGGTCTTCTTTGAAAAACAAATGGAGGTTGGAAAGCTAATGCATAATCTGGAGACACATTATTTGCCTCATGGCCTATACTTTTTGAGGGTTATTGCAGAAGGACGGATGGTCTCAGTGAGTAAATTTGTGAAGCTGTAAACGAAACCCATAAACGTATAAACCTATAAACGTATAAACCTAAAAACGTATAAACCTAAAAACGTATAAGCCTATAAGCGTATTAGCCCATCAACTTATAAACCCATAAACCCATAAACTTATAAACCTTTAAGCCTATAAGCGTATAAGCCCATCAACTTATAAACCCATAAACCCATAAACCCATAAACCCATAAACTTATAAACCTATAAGCCCATCAACTTATAAACTTATAAACCCATAAACCCATAAACCCATAAACTTATAAACCTATAAGCCCATCAACTTATAAACCCATAAACCTATCAACATATAAACCTATAAACAACCACCTCCTATCCTGAATTCTATTGAATTTTTCGGTCTGTGCCAACAATCAGCCTAAAATTCCGTACATTAGATCATTAAAGTTCAGCGGATTCCTCACTGGATTCGTCACCATTTGGAGTTGGTTTTTCAAATTTCGAATGGTTCAGGTGTTTCTATATCCCTGAAAAACAGCAGTTCTTCAGTTGTACGACCAGACCCGGTCCTTCTTCTTCAACTATACATAATGGTATCAAAAGCTGATGCCCATAAGTCAAATCACATTTCAAATCTCATTTACAATGAAAACTAATTTTTTTCCAGTGCTATGCTCACTTTTGTTTGTTCAAATGACCATTTGCAGTCAGGATTTGCCCTTAATGGATGGACAAATCAAAACTTACTTTAATTCATCTAGTCAGGATGGATACAGCACAACATCCACAACTAATTCCGCAGTCGTGTGTGAACCACCGTTTTACCTGTCCGGCCTTTACAATCCTTCATTACCCAATGATCAGAACCCCGCCATTTTTGGTGATCCATTGCTCAAAGCAGAATTGATGTCAGGTGGATTTTTCGGAAAGGATAAGGAGTACGGTGATATCGATGAGGATGACGACATCGACATCCTTTATATAACAAACACGCACGAATTGTGGGCCATCCCCAATGTCGGTAGTCTGACGGCACCGGATTACCGCCTAAGCAATCGAATATTTACAGGGCTGACTAACGTGATATCATTCAGATTGATAGATTGGTCAGCAGATGCAATTAATGATCTCATCGTGATGGCCAATCCAACCGGACCGGTCACCGTATCCTTGTATATTGATATCAACGCCCAGATAGGTGCACCATCCCCTACAGCGATATTTATGAACGATACCGATTTCCCAATCAATAATGGACAGCTCCTCGAGATAGGCGATATTGATGGAGACGGCTATCCCGAACTCCTCATCAGCGGCCAGGGCACCGCTATCAATGGCACAGCATCCTTTAAGCTCGTAGACACAGGATGGACACTCCCTCCTGTTTATGAACTCACCAAACAACAGAGTTATCAGTCCCCCATGATTTCGGAGACAGGTCTCAGTTTTCCGTCTCCTGAGTTATACGATGCTGATTGCGATGGCGATCTTGATTTATTTATTTCAGATCCTACCTGGATCTTTGAAGGTGGCGGACATGTAGATTATTACGAGAATACAGGACTGGGGTCTCCACTGATCTATTTCACACAGGTTACACCCAATCCATTCGGATTAAGCGACATTCCTTTGCCTAATATGGATTTAAGCTGCGATTGGGTGATAACCCGATTTGTGGATTTTTTCGGTGATGGGTTTCCGGAAGCTATTGCCTACAACCCATGTCATCCGAATTCTTCAAACGGTGAGATGTTCTATTATCGCAATGCAACCGAAATAACTTCGATTGTTCCGATCAGCGCAAATGAAAATTTTTCGGTTTATCCAAATCCGGTTGTTGATGAATTGTCAATTGACTGGAGTGATGCGGAGATTGAAAAAGTTTCCTTAAGTATAGTTGACTATTTTGGTCGCGAACAAAACGTAAAAGAGGTCGGACAAAACTCAGGAGGAATTAAGTTAGATGTACATCTATTATCAACCGGCACCTACTTTGTAAAAGTATATTCAAAAAGGGGTCTGGTAAAGATCTTGAAATTTGTTAAAGTATAATCTCCGGCCTCTACCTACCCCATGAACAATACGCTTGGTAAGCTCCTCGCACCACTATTTTCCGGTTGGTGGGCTCGTTCCACCATTATATTCTGGTTGGTGAGCTTGTCGAACCATCATTTTCCGGTTGGTGAGCTTGTCGTACCATCGTTTTCCGGTTGGTGAGTTTGTCGTACCATCGTTTTCCGGTTGGTCGGCTTGTCGTACCATCGTTTTCCGGTTGGTGAGTTTGTTGCACCACTATTTTTCGGTTGGTGAGCTTGTCGAACCACTATTTTTTAGTTGGTGAGCTTGTCACACCATCGTTTTCCGGTTGGTGAGCTTGACGCACCATCATTTTCTGGTTGGTGAGCTTGACGCACCATCATTTTCTGGTTGGTGAGTTTGTTGCACCATTATTTTTCGGTTGGTGAGCTTGACGCACCATCATTTTCTGGTTGGTGAGTTTGTTGCACCATTATTTTTTGGTTGGTGAGCTTGTCGCACCATTATTTTTTGGTTGGTGAGCTTGTCGCACCATTATTTTTTGGTTGGTGAGCTTGTCGCACCACTATTTTCCGGTTGGTGAGCTTGTCGAACCATCGTTTTTCGGTTGGTGAGCTTGTCGA
>Ga0163147_10001107_pt1 | contig 41636 bp, 42 predicted proteins | sample OliLakLV19MP6G1_FD_148597 | JGI IMG/M metagenome (GOLD analysis project Ga0163147, IMG submission 148597) | Freshwater microbial mat bacterial communities from Lake Vanda, McMurdo Dry Valleys, Antarctica- Oligotrophic Lake LV.19.MP6.G1 | ecosystem: Environmental > Aquatic > Freshwater > Lake >...
TATTAGGCGTTGCTTTGCTTGACAAAACCCCTTTAAAGGAGTTATTATCAAACCCTATTAATCAAGATGTCAAAGAACAAAAATATATTCAACTAAACTTTGATCTAATTTAACTGGACACTAATGATGTGCGTTATAAAATTAAAGAAGAATCAAACTGGATAGAAACTCCAGCCAGAGAATTGAATCTATTATCAATAGCACCGGGTAAGTATAATCTCAATTTTCAATTCTCAGTTGACCACAACACTTGGATTGCTGCAACAGCCATACCTTTTCAAATCAGCCCTCCTTGGTGGAGCACCTGGTACTTTAGAATAACAACGGCACTCGCGCTGGCACTAGTAGGCCTATTACTTTACAGAGGCGGAATAAAACAGTATAGAAAAAGGAATGAATATTTAGGGTTAATCAATGAACAACAAAAGAAATTATTAAATGCGGAGATTGAAGCCACCGAGCGCGAACGGTCTCGTATAGCGAAAGAGTTGCATGATGGTATTGGTACAGACTTAGCCTCCATTAAATTTATTGCTGAACAGTTAAATAAAAAAACCGAAACTCAAGAGGCAACCACGATTCAAAATCAACTTCAAAGAGCAATAACAGATATCAGGGGCATTGTATATGGCCTGGCTCCCCCAGGTATTAGTAAGTATGGATTGTCAGCAGGGTTGCAAAACTATATTGCAAAACTTAATGAACACGGTCTTATTCATATCAAGTTTGATTTTTTAGGCACCGAAGTAACCGATACCCATTTGAACACTACTATCTTTAGAATTATTCAAGAACTAGTATCGAACTCAACCCGGCACGCAAAAAGTAAAAATATATCTATTCACATTAATGTATTCCCCGATTATCTGAATATCGTTTACACCGATGATGGCATTGGTTTCGATCCTGCTTTGATTACTCCAGGGCTTGGCCTAAGTAATATTCAGTCAAGAGTTGATTCATTAAATGGTAATTTGGATTTTGAATCCGGAAAAAACGGAACAGCTTATTCAATTGATATTCCATTAAAAAAATAATCTTATGATCCGCACGATATTAACTGATGACCACAAGATATTCATGGATGGCCTTGACAAATTACTAACTGTGTATGGCGGGTTTGAGGTAATTGGAAAATTCAATGATGGCAGATCTTTATTAAACAAAATTGATGCGCTCAATCCGGATTTATTAATCATTGATATTGAGATGCCAATCCTTGGTGGGCTTGAAGTTGTAAAACGAATTAGAACCAGAAATAAAACAACAAAAATTTTAGTTCTCACCATGCATGAAGAATGGGGATATTCGCAAGAAGCCTCCACAGCTGGTGCAAATGGACTCGTTAACAAATCGACAGATGCCGATTTAATAGTCGAAATTATTCACTACATCTGCGAAGGAAAGAACCAATTCCCGAAAATACCTAAACAGCGAGATCAAAGTGCGCTACTCTCTGGCAGAGAACTAGAAATTATTCAGATGCTTTCAAAAGGGCATAGCAACGAATCAATTTCTAATGAACTCTTTATATCTGCGCTCACTGTAAAAACGCACCGAAGAAATATTCAGAAAAAATTGAGTGCCGATAACTCACTTCAAATGATTCGCATTGCCTTTGAAAAAGGTTTGATTTAGGTTGAGTATTTTAAAAAATAGCGTACGCATAGCTGGTTCAAAAAAATTGCATTTCAAATCGCCCAATGCGCAAAATAAATAATCACCTCATTAAAATAGCGGAAGTGATTCTTCTCTTTTTTTGAAGTTTCAAATAGGCAGAGTCTTGATAAGTTTTTATTTTTAACAACCATAACTGTTCAACCATGAAAAAACTACTACTCTTTCTCCTTAGCATTTCCACATTATCTTTTGCTCAGCAGAAAGCTGTTAAAATTTTCATCTCGGTGGATATGGAAGGTATTGGCGGCATTGGTACTTCGGCAATGGTTAACAGCAGTGGAAAAGACTATGCAACAGGAAGAAAACTAATGACAGAAGAAGTGAATACTGTTGTAAAAGCAATTTTCCAGACTGGTCCTGCTACCATACTAGTAAATGATAGTCATGGAGATATGCAGAACTTATTGCACACTGAACTTGACCCACGTGTAGAATACATTCAGAGTAACATCAAGCCTTTGGGTATGGTGCAGGGTCTTGATTCAAGTTTTGATGGTATAATCTTTATTGGCTATCACGCCATGGCGGGAACTGAAAATGGTTTTCTTGCACACACAGGTTCAGGTGTTGTAAAAGGCCTTTGGCTTAATGGCACCGAAGTAGGTGAAGGCGGATTGAATACTTTCTTTGCTGGCTCGATCGGGGTGCCCGTAATATTAGCAAGTGGTGATAAAACTTTTTCGGATGAAATTAAAAAACTAACTACCACACGAACTGTCATTACCAAAGAGGCCATTGGCTCCAGTGCCGCTAAACTTATTCATCCTGATGTGGTGAATAAGGAACTACAAACCCAAACAATTGCTGCCATTAAAGATTTAAAAAATGCTAAACCCTTATCTATAAAGAATCCAATCGAGTTTGTACTTAAAGCGGACACTCCTACCCGTGCCGATGTTGCCATGGGCATACCCGGCATGAAACGAGTAGATGGCTACACGATTTCTTACGAGGCAAAAAATATGGATGAAGCTTATCGATTAATTCGAATAATTTATAAATATTTGGATTGGTAAATGCACTGGGTTAGAAAAAGCAATCGAGATTATTGAGAAGATTCTAAACCGAACCGGTGACAACGATAACAGCTGGCTCAGTCTATCGATTTCAAATACTCAATCAGTCTGTCATAAAACAAATCCATCACTTTATAGTTAATCAAATCTGGCGGCACTGTTTTTAAAAAGGATAGCATTACTCCGGCTCGCTCTCGGTTTATTACTTCCTCTTCCAATGGACTTTGATGGGTGTGTATTGTAAATAAAATACAATCTGAATAAGCCAATCGTGTAAGTGTTTGGTGTTCTACCCGTAGAAATATTTTTTGTCCTATAGCTTCTGGTGTAAGCTCAGACAATCCTTCACGAATCTTCTGCCGATAGCTTACGGTGTGCTTTGATGATAAATCCAGTTGATCTCCAAAGCGGAATCCCCAATTATTTCTTGACATTGGTTTGCCGACAGGAATGCGCTCTATGAGTTTATTCGCAGCTAAAATCATGGGGTTAGTAACAGCAGGAAGCGGTGCATGCACTTCTATAAATTGCTTGCCTAATTTTTCATTTAATGACCAGCCACTAGGAAAACACAATTGCCCTGCAACAACCACTCCTTTATTGTCCAATATCACGAGGTCTTCCTGAATCTGTCGCCCAATCCAATCTAAAGGTGAAAGAGGTAATGAGGTATCGATTCCGAAAGTAAAGCTTTGCGATTCGTTTAATAACCTGTTTACCCAACGCCACTCCTTACCGCTTTTGTAAAGGGAGAAATTTACGGGATCATACGTTATCAGGTCGGCAGTTATTTTTTCTAACGCTTCCCACTCTGCAGCAGAAGTGCCCTGTAGCTTATTAAAATAATAGGCATGATCCTGATTAAGCAATGAATTCTTTAAAGCTGTTTCTTTTTGATAGTGCGCATCAATCTCAATAACCAAATCAGATTCCTTCATGGGAGACACTCCCATCTTCATATCGAAAGATGCTGTGAATGGAAAATATTTGATCATAGACTGGCATTCATTCTAATCTCAAAACTAATTATTAATTTCCAGATGAACCTGCCGACAAATTTTCTAATAATTTAACCAACTTACTTGTTAATTGCTCTCTTGAGTATTGATCAATTGCTGATTTATTTACAGTAATTCCTTCTTTCCAATTTCGATAATACGAAAGTAGTACAGTTTTAATTCCTGTTGCATCCGTTCTTTCTACAATTACACCGGCTTTAGTTTGATTGAGAATTTGCACTTAAACCTGCTCGTTGCAGCAATTCCAAATTTTATATAATAATCTTCATATTTTTAGTTAAATAGCGTTCAAATTTTCTATTTCATGAAGAAAAAAATCTTGGTGTTAGCTCCCCATACTGACGATGGTGAACTTGGTTGCGGAGGAAGTATCGCTAAATTCATTCAGGAAGGTGCTGAGGTTTATTATGTTGCTTTTTCTATTTGCACAAGGTCGTTGCCTCCGCACCTTGCGCCCGATACGTTAGAGAAAGAAGTAAGGGTGGCAACCAAAATTCTAGGAATACCATCCGAGAATCTAATTCTCTATGATTTCGATGTGCGAAGATTTAAAGAGTTTAGGCAAGATATTTTGGAAGAACTAGTCAAAATTAAAACCCGTATTGAACCTGATTTGGTGTTTATGCCAACTCTAACTGACATACATCAAGATCATCAAGTGATTTCGGAAGAAGGTTTGCGGGCTTTTAAAAATACATCAATCCTAGCTTATGAGCTCCCCTGGAATAACCTGACTTTTAATACCTCCAGTTTTATTAGACTAGATTTAAAACATATCGAAAGGAAACTAGAAGCACTAAATGCTTATGAATCACAAAAGCACCGATCATACCTAAATGCGAATTTTATAAATTCATTGGCCACAATTCGAGGCGTACAAATCAATACTAAACTTGCAGAAGCATTTGAAGTAATCCGTTGGGTAATCTAAAACGATGAAAGCACTAACAGTCAACCAGGTTCTCGATCTTTTTACAGAGGAAGAAAGATACGTTAAAAACTCAACGGCAGAAATAACTGATGCTGTTGCAATTGATAAGATTGGCGAAGTCGATCAACGTCAAAAGATTAGTTGGGTAAGCGACTCAAATTGCAGTAAAGTGGATTCGAAAAATCTAAATCTTGCCCTATTAGTATTGACAAAAAAATCGTATGAAGTACTGAAGCATAGTAATAGTAATTTCTTAGTAGTAGAAAACCCAAGGGCGGCATTCTTCAAAATCATTAAGACGTTATTCACCAAAGGAAAACGCGAAAACAAAATTGAGAATTCAGCCTTCGTTCACCACAATGCTTCAGTAGGCAACAATTGTTACATTGGTCATGGAGTAATTATTGAGGAAAATTGCATGATTGGCGACTACTGCGAAATTCTGCATAACACCTGCATATTAGCCGACACTAAAATTGGAAGCTATGTTACAATCGGATGCAATAACACTATTGGAAATTATGGATTTGGTTACGAAAAAAACGAAGCCGGAGAGTATGTTGTGCTTGACCATATCGGTAATGTAATTATTCATGATTATGTGGAAATACATAATAATACATGCATCGATCGCGGAGTAATGGGAAGCACTGAAATTTTTGAAAACGTTAAAATTGATAATCTTGTACACATTGCTCATGGCGTAGTGATAGAAAAGAACTCACTAATAATTGCCAATGCTATGATCGCAGGTAGTAGTTTAGTAGGTAAAAATTCATGGATTGCACCTTCTGTTTCTATAAAGAATAAAATCAAAATTGCTCCCAATACGATGACTGGAATTGGCGCAGTGGTTTTAAAGGATACAGAATCTGATACCACTTACATTGGCAATCCAGCAATAACTATGGAAGAATTTAAGCAAAGAGCTGCGATTATTAAAAAATTAAAATAGTCAACTACAAAAGGAAGCGATTATTTTTTTACAAATAAAGGAAGCTGCTTGACCATCTCCGAAGATAGTGGGAAAAGTTAGTTCATTTTTACGAGACATTAGATTTGAAAAGGCATTTTCAATTTTTTCAGTGCTTGATCCCGTTAGGATGGCTGTTCCACTTTCAATAAGTTCAGGCCATGGGGTTTCTTCCAAAAGAATTACACACGGTTTGTTAAAATAGTAAGCTTCCTTCTGTACACCACCCGAATCAGTAAAAATAATTTGAGCGCGATTTTCAAGCAGGGTCATTTCAATAAATGAAGCTGGCTGTACTAAATGAATTTCACTTTCAGAAATGGATTCTATCAATAGTTTATCTAGTTGCTCTTCAAATATTTTTTTGGTTCGCGGATGCATTGGAAAAACAAAAGGCAACTTTGAATTTTTAGAAATTCGCAGGAACGTTTTGAGTAAATTAGCCAACACTTCAGGATCGTCAACATTACTAGGCCGATGCAGAGTAACTAAAGCAAATTCTCTATCCTGAACTCCAAGATCGACAAGATATTCTTTTCTCTTTTCAACCTGAGAACCAAAATATAACGAGTTATCATACATTATATCCCCACAAAAAAAGACTCCGGCATTATCAGAAGTATAGGGTGGTGTGTTTTGAGTATTAAATCCCTCTTTTAGCAAATTATTAATTCCAGAATGAGTGGGAACAAAAATCAAGGTTGAAAGATGGTCACAAAGTAGTCGATTTACTTCTTCGGGGAATTTTTTGTTAAAGGATCGCACCCCACCCTCAACATGAATTATTGGAATATGAAGTTTGGCCGCTGTTACTGCAGCCGCTAACGTTGAGTTTGTATCTCCATATAAAAGAACTGCATTTGGCTTTTCCTCATTAAGTATCTCTTCGATCTTAACCATCATCTGAGAGGTCTGCACTGCGTGCGATCCAGAACCAACTTGCAGGTTATAATTTTCCTTAGTCATTTCAAGTTCATCAAAAAAAACCTGAGACATTGACGCATCATAATGTTGCCCGGTATGCACCAATACTTCAAAGATTTGGCCTGAAAAATTGTTCCTAATTGCCCGACTCATAGCTGATGCCTTAATGATCTGGGGTCTGGCTCCAATTATTGTTAGTAATTTTATCATTCTGAAATTTCGTTTAACAAAGCAGCAAGCCTTTCCGTTAGTCCGCGCCTTGAATACTTGTTTATACTTGTATTTTTTTCTATGAAAAGTGTATTTTTCTTGTAGCGTTCAAATTGATTTATCAGGTAGATTCTTAACCCAGCTAAATCATCAAACTCAAACGTATCTCCTAATCCAGTTTCCGCAAGTACCTTTGCTGCATCACCTTCTTTTGGTCCAATACACAACACCGGTCGCGATGACGCAAGATATTCAAATAACTTTCCAGTAAGTACCCATTTAGCCCCTTCAAAATCGTCAATAGGAAGTAATAGAATTTGTGCCGATTTCAAATACTCCACCACCTTGTTGTGTGGTACATAATCAACTTGAATAAGATTTGGCTTTAAACCAAACTCATCAATTGAGTCGAGAATAGACTGCTCCACCCTGCCAACCAATTTTATTTTTATTTTGTCAGCCATTGGGTGTTGTTCTTTTTTCAAAAGTGAAATTACCTTCCAAAGAGAATATGGATTTCTTCGCTTAAGAAACGAACCAACATGCACCAAGGTAAAATCTGAGTCAAGGACAGTTGGTTTTGGACTATTAAAATCAAACTCATCAAATCCATTCGAAATAATTTCAACACGCTTAGCTCCCTTCCTATCGAATTCTTGTTTCATTAAACTCCCAACCACAACTACCACCGTTGCATTTTTAAGAACTGCTAGCTCTAATTTATGATGTTTATTGTATGCCCACCTAGTCAATTTCAAATCTTTAAAGTAATCCATTGTGGTCCAAGGATCGCGAAAATCAGCTAACCAGGGGAGTTTCGTTAATTTTGCTAACTGCAGAGCAATTAAGTGGTTTGAATGGGGTGGCCCCGTTGAGATGATGGCCTCATACTTATTTTTTTTTAACTCATTTCTTAGGAAAGCTATGGAAGGTTTTATCCATAAAAATCGCGTATCAGGAATAAATAAATTTCCACGAATCCAGATAGAAATTCTTTCAGAAAAGGAAAGCGATTTCCCTGTCTGAATTGTATTTCTGTTTATTCTTTTACTTGTCGTTTTGCCTGTAAATAATTTGTAGACTGAGTAAGGCTCCCAAATCTTGTGTTTTAATACTTTTATATTTTCAGGAATTTCGGAAAACAAAGAATTATCAACTTCAGCAAACTCCCCATTGGAAACCGTGTAAATAACAGGCTCCCAATTAAAATCTCTCAAGTACTTACTAAACTTCAGCCATCGTTGAACAGCCACACCACCGCTCGGTGGCCAATAGTATGTAATGACTAAAACCTTTTTATTCATTCACTTTTAAATAAATAATTATTAATCAACTTGAATTTTTAGTAATTAACACTAACAAAATTATCAATTGTCCTTTATCAACCTTCAATTAAACCAATCATTTCGGTAACCTGATTAATGTTAAACCACTTAATTTCCTGATCACGCTTATACCAGGTCAGTTGTCGCTTAGCATATCGTCTTGAGTTTCGTTTCAGTAATCGAATTGCCTCTTCCCTATCATATTGTTTATTCAGGTATCCAAATATCTCTCGGTAGCCTACGGTTTGCAAAGCATTTAGATGTTGTTGTGAAAAGAATTTCTCAGCCTCCTCAAAAAGCCCTGCGGCAATCATATCATCCATACGCGAGTCAATCCGTCTATAAAGCTCTTCTCGTTCTGCTTCGAGGCCAATCTTGATCGATTTGAATGCTCTGCTTACTTTTCTTTTTTTTCTAAGCTCATTAAGGGGTTTACCTTCGGCTGCGTGAAGTTCGAGCGCGCGCACGAGCCTATGCGGATTCTTGATATCAACTTCATTAAAATAATCCGGGTCAACTTCTTTCACTTGATCCTGCAACCACAATAACCCTTTTACCTCATACTCTGACATAATTTTCTCGCGCGTACCTGCAGGTATTTCAGGCATTTCATCAAACCCTTCTAACACGGCCTTTACATATAATCCTGAACCGCCACATAAAATCAAGGTGTCATACTTTTTAAATAAGTCATTGATCAGTAGCAAGGCATCTCGTTCATACGAGCCAGCATCATACGCATCCACAATAGAGTGTGAATTAATAAAATGGTGTTTGATCTGAGATAATTCCTCGTTTGTTGGTTTAGCTGTACCAATCTCTAATTCTCTATAAATCTGGCGCGAGTCAGCCGAAATAATCTCCGTTTTAAAATGTTCAGCTAACTGCAGAGCAACCGAGGTTTTCCCTACAGCGGTTGGCCCAACAAGTACGATAAGGGTTTTCTCTTCGTTCATTTTGGAATTACGAATGACGAATTACGAATGAATAAACCAGTTCAAATTCGTAAATCGCAATTCGTAAATCGTAAATTTAAGGTTATCTTGCCACTCTAAAAATTCGCCACTACGAATGATTAAGTACACCAATCAATTTCTTACCAAACTCGAAGATTTAATTGCCGAATCGGACTACATTTTGAGGTACGAGAAGGGAAATTTTAAAGCGGGTTATTGCCTGTTGAAAGAACAGAAGATCATGATTCTCAATAAGTTCTTTACCACGGAAGGAAAGATAAATGCCCTGCTCGACATATTAAAAGGCCTGGAACTTGACACCACTCGGTTTACAGAAAAAAGTCTGAAACTTTACGAAGAGCTCAGCCAGGCGGAAGTGAAGAGTTAGTCTTCAAAAGTTTAAATGTTTATCTTTGGGTATGCAGGTATCCTATCAAACACCACCCCGCACGCTATTGGAAGTATTTAAGATGCTGCCCGAAGGCACACGAGCTGAATTAATTGATAATTCATTATACATGTCGCCTGCTCCAACTCTTAGCCATCAGGATGTATCAGTTACTCTTGCCAGTCTTATCTTTATGCATGTGAGGCAAAAAAAGTCAGGAAAAGTATATGCAGCACCAGTTGATGTTTTTCTATCCAACAAAAATGCTTTTCAACCTGACATTATATTCATTTCAACCGAGAATAAATCCAAATTAAAAGAGGATGGTATTTATGGTGCCCCAGACCTGATCATTGAAATTCTTTCACCCGGTTCAAAAAAATTGGATCTCACCAAAAAAAAAGATGCCTACCAAAAAGCCGGAGTTAAAGAATATTGGATTGTTGAGCCTTTAACAAAAGAAACAATCGGCTACCAACTTAACATGGGCACGTACGCGCTCTTAAAAAAGGAAACAGGTAAATTGAGTTCAGCAATTCTCAAGCATATTTTTAAATTTTAACAGCATGCAGGTATCCTATCAAACACCTCCCCGCACACTATTGGAAGTATTTAAGATGCTGCCCGAAGGCACCCGTGCCGAATTGATTGATAACTCTTTATTTATGTCGCCTGCACCAACTATTATTCATCAGGAAGTTTCAGGAAATTTGCTAACCGCAATTTTACCGCATGTCTTAAAAATGAAGTTGGGAAAGGCATTCGCTGCGCCTGTTGATGTTTACCTGTCGGGCAAGAACGCCTTTCAACCGGATATCATTTTTGTTTCGACTGAAAATAAATCCATAATAAAAACAGATGGTATTTATGGTGCTCCAGACCTGATCATTGAAATTCTTTCGCCCGGTTCAAAAAAATTGGATCTCACCAAAAAAAAAGATGCCTACCAAAAAGCAGGGATAAAAGAATATTGGATTGTTGACCCCGAAACAAAAGAAAGTATTGGGCATCAGCTAGAAAAAGGAAGCTACTTAGAGTTCAAAAAAGAAAAAGGGAAGCTCACATCGCTACTCCTAAAACGTTCGTTCAAATTCTAATCATTTGAAAATAACTTTTCTTGGTACTGGAACTTCGCAAGGTGTGCCCGTTATTGGCTGCGAATGTCCTGTATGCCAATCGCTTGACTACCGCGATAAACGACTTCGCTCCTCCGTTCACATTTCCGTGAATGACAAAAGTTTTGTTATTGATACGGGGCCAGACTTTCGCCAGCAGATGTTGCACGCGCGAATCAAAAGATTGGATGGGATATTCTTTACCCATGGCCACAAAGATCACACCGCAGGACTCGATGATGTGCGAGCTTACAATTTTCTGCAGCGTAAAGACATGCTAGTTTACGGAACCAAAGCCATACACGACCAATTAAAAACAGAATTCGCATACGCGTTTGAAGAACACAAATATCCGGGTATCCCTCAAATTCATTTAGTAGAAATCGAGGATCAGGAATTTGAGGCTAATGGAGTTTGCATTACTCCACTACCCGTGCGCCATTTCAAATTGCCCGTTACAGGCTTTCGCATTCAGGATTTTAGTTACATCACCGATGCAAACCAAATTCCCGACTCAACGTACGAAAAACTGAAGGGAACAAAAGTTCTTGCATTGAATGCACTACAACGCGAAAAGCATCTTTCGCATTTTAATTTGGAAGAAGCACTTGAAGTGGCATCAAGAGTTGGTGCAGAACAAACGTACTTCATTCACATTAGTCATAAATTGGGGTTGCACAAAACCGTGGAAAAAGAGCTGCCAGAATCTGTAGCTTTGGCTTACGATGGGTTAGCCATCGAACTCTGATCGTGCATAACAACTATTATTTCCTTCGTCAGCTCAGCAGTAAACTAAACCAACAGCTAGTTGGCTTTTCAATTGTTTCATGCTTTAGTCAAAATAAAGACGAACTAATTATCGAGTTAAACAATTCGCACCAATCATTTTTTATTAAGGCCAGTCTGCTTCCACAGTTTTGTTGCCTTTCCTTTCCCGAAAGTTTTAACAGAGCGCGAAAAAACAGTATTGATCTTTTCTCTGAAATCATCTTAAAAAAAGTAACGGGAACTCGACAATTTAAAAACGAACGAAGTTTTGCATTTGAATTGGAGAACGATTATCAACTTCTCTTTAAAATGCATGGCAACCGATCGAACCTGGTTCTACTTCATAATCAAAAAGCAATCTCCTTATTCAGAAACCACTTGGAAGCCGACCTTGACATTTCACCAGATCAGCTCGATCGACAAATTGATTTTAGCCAGAAAGCTTTCGAGCAAACCATTAATGATCTCTCCAAAATTTATTTTACGTTTGGAAAGGTTGTATGGGAATATTGGCGAGCAAGTCGATTTGATAAATTATCCACACCCGACCAATGGAATGAATTTAATAAACTGTGTACACAGCTAGAAAAACCCACTTATTACCTTGTCGAAAAACAAGGTGAGATTATTTTCTCATTGATTCCAATTGGAACTGTATTGAACTCTTCTGAGCAGCCTATTAAAGCTATCAATGAGTTTTTCCTAAAGAGTTCTATTTCCAATACGCTACATTCAGAAAAAACCCTTCAATCCAAACACATTCAAGATCAGCTAAAAGGCAGCAAAAACTATATTTTAAAAAATCAGCAAAAGCTGGACGAATTAGTGAATGATAAACATTATCAGATTTGGGGCGATTTGATAATGGCGCACATGCACGAAATTAAAATGGGTACTGAAAAGATTGTGCTCGAAAGTTTTTATGATGGCAAACCCGTAGAGATAAAACTTAAACAAAATCTAAACCCACAAAAAAACGCTGAGATATTTTATCGCAAGGCAAAAAACCAGCAAATAGAAATCACCAAGTTGAAAGACTCCATTGTTGCAAAGAAACTTGAAATTGAAACCCTCGAAGAAAACCTTGCCAATATCGAGACGACTGACAATTTGAAGGATCTAAGAAAGGACACAAGCATTCCAAAATCTGATAAGCAACAACTTAAATCCCTTCCGTATCATGAATTTGAATTCAAAGGTTTTAAGATTTGGGTAGGCAAAAATGCCGAACACAATGATGAGTTGACCTTAAAGAACTCTTACAAAGAAGATTTATGGTTACATGCAAAGGATGTGGCGGGTTCGCATGTGTTAATTAAATATCAATCCGGGAAAAAATTTCCTAAGGACGTTATTGAACGTGCAGCACAATTGGCAGCTTACAATTCCAAACGCAAAACAGAATCCTTATGCCCTGTAATTGTTACGCCCAAAAAATTTGTACGCAAACGTAAGGGTGATCCTAAAGGAATGGTAGTGGTTGAAAGAGAAGATGTAATAATGGTTGAGCCGAAATTAGAAGTTCGAGGTTAGAAATTCGAAATTCCAACCTCGAACATCCAGCATCGAATCAACTAACAACATGTACTTTAATCATGTTTGATCGGCCTTTTTCCTGAATAGGCATACTAGCCAGAATAATAAAAATATCACCTGTCTTTACATGTCCATCACGTTTCAGAATATTTTCCACATCCGAAATTGTTGAGTCGGTAGACGCAGCCTTGTCATAATGGTAGGCTCGTGTGGCCCATACCAGATTCATCGTGTTGATGATTGAGTCGTTGCTAGTAAAAGCAAAAATATTCGCATCAGGTCGATGCGAAGCAGCTTTATATGCACTATACCCAAACTGCGTCATCCCTACAATAGCCGTAGCATTCACATCCTTGGCCAATTTACAAGCAGTAAGAATCAAACTATCATTAAAATAATTTGCTGAATTAGGATCTACCTCGCGAAAACGATAAAAAATATTACCATTTTTTTCAACCGACCCAATCGTACGAACCATACTCCGGATAACTTCAATCGGATATTTTCCAGCAGCGGTTTCTGCCGATAACATCAGCGCATCAGCACCATCCATTACAGCGTTGGCAACGTCATTGGTTTCTGCGCGTGTTGGCCGTGGGTTTTCAATCATGCTCTCCATCATCTGCGTAGCTACGATAACCGGCTTCGATGCTTTATTACATTTTTGAACAAGCATTTTTTGCACCATCGGCACTTCTTCCATTACTATCTCCACACCTAAATCTCCGCGGGCAACCATAATTGCATCGGTAACGGCAATGATTGAATCAATGTTTTCTAATGCTTCCGGTTTTTCAATTTTAGCAATAATGCGCGTTGTTGAGTTATGCTCATTGATAATCTTGCGCAGAGAAATAATATCTTGTTCCTTTCTAACGAACGACAATGCAACCCAATCCACATTGTGTTTCAATCCAAACATCAGATCTTCCAAATCTTTTTCGGTAAGGGAGGGAGCTGAAACTTTGCTCATAGGCAAGTTTATTCCCTTGCGGGATTTTAGTGGGCCACCGTATACCACTTTACAAACCACGTCAATATCACGAACTTCCGTCACTCTCAGTTCCAACTTGCCATCATCAATCAAAATCATGTCGCCAATCTTCACATCCTTTGGCAACCCCTCATACGAAGTACTAACTAACTCGTTATTTCCCAAAACCTCGCGAGTCGTAATAACTAGTTCCTGGCCTGCGACAATTTGAATACCGGGCGCCATTTCGTTTACACGGATTTTAGGACCTTGCAAATCTTGTAGCAAAGCAATGTTTGCGCCTAGCTCCTGATTTATCTCACGCACAAAATTGATCACCTTAAGGTGGTCTTCATGTTTACCATGTGAAAAATTAAGGCGGAATACATCCACACCTTCTTTGGCGAGGGCTCGAAGCATTTCCTTGTTATTTGAGGCTGGGCCTACCGTGGCTACAATTTTGGTTTTGTTGTACGAGATGCGTTCCATTGAGTGAGTTAGAAAATAAAGTTATCCTTCGATTTTAAAGTATTCAAAGGTATGAAAGCCGCTAATTCGATGGTAGGAATATTACGCAAGAGTTCATGCAAACGATTGCTGCTTCTATGTTCTTCACCTTGAGTTAAGATAACATAGTCATAATGAGGAAATTCCGGAACAAGAAGATTTCTAATAAGTTCGGCTTCGTTGGGTTTATTTCTGAAAAGTTTCAAAATATTCACCTCATTCTCGAAAGAAAAGTGCGCGAAAGTAGCTTTCTCATTATTTTTTATCTGAATCCTTAAATCCTTTTGCCGAACTAACCGGCTTTTTAAAATTGCGTTAATATCCCAAGCGAGTTTATAGCCTTTAGCTGATGAAATTATTCCTAATAACTCAAAATCATAGCTATACTCAATATCAAGGCGTTTTTTCTTCATTCTTTAAATCGATAATTACCACCCAAGTTTAAATAGTTTGACAATATTGCACCAAATCTCTTTATTTGCACAGATTTTTGAATACTCTAAACCTTTATAAACATGTCTGAAATCGCACAAAAAGTAAAACAGATCATCATCGACAAACTGGGCGTGGAAGAATCTGAAGTTACTCCGGAAGCAAGCTTTACCAACGACTTAGGTGCTGACTCCCTTGATACCGTGGAACTTATCATGGAATTTGAAAAAGAATTCAATCTTTCAATCCCTGACGACCAAGCCGAAAACATCGCAACTGTAGGCCAGGCGATTTCTTACCTCGAGGAGAACGTTAAGAAATAATCGGTAGTCAGTTTTTTGCTCCCCTAACGGATTGTATGACATTTAAGAGAGTAGTAATAACAGGCGCTGGTGCATTAACCCCCATTGGAAACAACCTTCAACAATATTGGGAAGGTTTGAAAGCTGGGAAAAGTGGTGCTGCTCCAATTACTAAGTTTGATACCACTCTTTATAAGACCAAATTCGCCTGCGAGGTAAAAGGATTCAATTTTGAAGACTTTATGGATCGCAAAGAAGGGCGTAAAATGGATCCGTTCACACAATACGCTATGGTGGTGGCTGATGAAGCTATCGCTAATGCAAACCTTCCGCTATCTGAACTAGATCCCGACCGAGTTGGGGTAATCTGGGGCTCAGGTATCGGAGGATTGCTTACTTTTCAGGAAGAAGTAAAAAGCTATACAAAAGGTGATGGCACACCGCGGTTCAATCCTTTCTTTATTCCTAAAATGATTGCCGATATAAGTGCAGGCCATATCTCTATTAAATACGGATTCCGTGGGCCAAACTTTGTTACAGTCTCCGCTTGCGCATCATCCACAAATGCTATTTATGATTCTTTTACCTACATCCGACTGGGTAAAGCAGACATTATTGTTTCCGGTGGATCGGAAGCAGCGGTATGCGAAGCTGGTGTTGGCGGATTTAATGCCATGAGGGCTTTATCAGAGAGAAATGACTCGCCAGAAACGGCATCCCGACCTTACGATAAAGACCGCGATGGTTTTGTATTAGGTGAAGGCGCTGGTGCTGTTATACTTGAAGAGTATGAACACGCAAAAAGAAGAGGCGCAAAAATTTATGCCGAAATTATAGGCGGTGGCATGTCTGCCGATGCTTACCACATCACAGCACCGCATCCGGAAGGTGCCGGTATTACCAAAGTAATGCAATACGCTTTGGCTGAGGCTGGAATAAAACCAGAAGAAGTAGATTATATTAATACACACGGCACCTCTACACCACTTGGAGACATTGGTGAGATAAAAGCCATTCAAAAAGTATTTGGTGAGCAAGCGTATAAAATGAACATCAGTTCTACTAAGTCTATGACTGGTCATTTATTGGGTGCAGCTGGTGCCATTGAAGTAATTGCTTGTTTACTTGCTCTGAATGAAGGTATTGTAGCCCCCACCATCAATCACTTTACAGATGATGAGGGACTTGACCCACGGCTAAACCTTACTTTCAATAAGGCTCAGAAAAAAGATGTAAAGATTGCACTCAGCAATACGTTTGGCTTTGGTGGCCACAATGCATCGGTTATTCTTAAAAAGGCAGAGTAAGGCCGCGCTTTGTGTGGAATCTACTCACTTTATCAAAACCCAACTCTAAAGAAGACAAGAAATTAGTAACGGCAATTAAAACCATTGCTGGTTTTGCTCCTTCCAATCTTGCCCTTTACAGACTTGCTACCCTCCACAGTTCGCGGTCAAAAGAAAAAAATGGGTTTCGCGAATCGAACGAGCGACTTGAATATTTAGGCGATGCTATTTTAGGTGCTGCCGTTGCAGACTATCTTTTTAAAAAATATCCCTTTAAGGACGAGGGCTTCCTTACTGAAATAAGATCGCGCATTGTTAATCGCGAATCGTTGAATCTGCTGGCCAGAAAAATAGGTTTGGCATCCATTATTCAGTTCGATCATAAAAACACGCAACTGAAGCAGGTTATTTTGGGCAATGCCTTGGAAGCATTAGTGGGTGCTATTTATTTGGATAAAGGCTATCTGCGCACGCGCAAATTTGTAATAGATAAACTAATTGGCCCTTATTTCGACCTAGAAGTTGTTGTTAACTCAAACAGCAATCACAAAAGCAAAGTAATTGAATGGGCGCAGCGAAACGGAAGTGAGATTCGCTTTGAGGTAACAGATGTTAAGAAAGGAAAGAATAGTAAAGAATTTTCGGCTCAGGTCTTTATTGCCGAGCAACCTTACGGCCAAGGTTTTGGTTATACAAAGAAAAAGGCGGAACAAGATGCCTCTGAAAAGACGTGTACATTGCTGAATATTTAGATAAATGATTAGCTCAATTAGAATAGCCGGAGCCACAGTAAACCAAACCCCACTGGATTGGGATAATAATATTACCAATATTATCTCTGCCATTGAAAGCGCTAAAAAAGAAACCGTACAGATACTGTGTTTCCCAGAACTCAGTTTAACAGGCTATGGCTGCGAAGATTTGTTTCTAAGCGATTGGGTAAGCGAAAAGGCCTGGCTTTATCTTCAAAAAGTAGTTCCATATTGTAATTCAATCATAGCTTGTATAGGATTGCCAATACGAATGGAGGGCATTACCTACAACGGAGTTTGTGTTATTGAAAATCAGAAAATAATTGGCATCACGCTAAAACAAAATCTGGCGCGCGATGGCGTTCATTACGAACCTCGTTGGTTCGATGCCTGGCCTAGTGGAAGTGTGAAGGAGATAGTCCGTGATGATAGTAAGATACAGGTTGGGGATTTAATCTACGCAGCTCATGGCATCAAGTTCGCCTTTGAAATTTGTGAAGATGCGTGGCGTAAAGAAAAACGCCCGGGCTACAAATTTGCTAAACAAGGTGTTAATTTAATAATGAACCCAAGTGCCAGTCATTTCGCTATGGGTAAAAGTGAACTGCGCGAACAAGAAGTTGTGATTGACGGATCGCAAAAATTTAATTGTGCTTATTTATTTGTAAACCTGCTCGGCAACGAGGCGGGTCGCATGATTTACGATGGTGATATTATTTTTGGTCAATGCGGTAAGATTATTAAAATTACTGAGCGACTTGTTATCAAACCTTTCCATTTGCAATGGTGCGAAATCAATTTTGAAAATCCTGAGCTAACCGAAGTACATCCATCCACAGATAATAAAGAACGGAACGAGGAATTTGTAGGAGCAACTTCATTAGCACTTTTTGATTACTTGCGAAAAAGTAAAGCCCGAGGATTTGTGCTAAGCTTAAGTGGCGGAGCCGACTCATCCTTATGTGCCGTATTGGTTGCAGAAATGATACGCAGAGGATGTACTCAAATCGGTGCAAAAAAATTCTGTACTACACTCAACATCCCGGTAACGGATAACATCAATAAAATTGTAGGGTCACTGTTAACCTGTGCTTATCAAGGCACAATAAATTCATCGGAAGCTACATTAACTGCGGCAAAAGAATTAGCTGGTTCGATTGGCGCTCAATTTCATGAGTGGACAATTGATGATGAAGTAAATTCATACGAACAGAAAATTGAAACTGCACTCGGCAGAAAATTAAGTTGGGAAGCAGATGATATTGCCAAGCAAAATATTCAGGCGCGTTCACGTTCGCCCATCATTTGGATGCTGGCAAATATTAAACAAGCTGTGTTACTCACCACCTCAAACCGCAGCGAAGGTGATGTTGGCTATACCACCATGGATGGCGATACCAGCGGCAGTCTTGCTCCTATTGCCGGAATTGATAAGCCTTTCATTTTGCAATGGCTGCGTTGGGCTCAAAAAGAATTGGGCTATGTTGGGTTATCATACGTAAACAATTTAACTCCTACTGCCGAATTAAGGCCTGCTGATAAATCGCAGACGGACGAAAAAGATTTGATGCCTTACACGATTCTTGTTGAGATAGAAAAATTAGCAATTCGCGATCGCCAATCGCCTGTTGAAGTCTATGAGGAAATGGTCAGTAATCCTTTCAATAAATCCATCCCGCAAACGGAATTAAAAGCACATATAAAAAAATTCTTCCAATTATGGGCTGCCAATCAGTGGAAACGCGAGCGCTTGGCACCATCATTTCATTTAGATGATCTAAACGTTGATCCACGTAGTTGGTGTCGGTTCCCGATTCTTTCAGGAAGCTTTAAAAACGAGCTGGAAGAACTGGAAAAGCGTTGACACATCTTGGGCTTTAGTACTTATATTTGTCGATTAATCCCCTAAAAACAAGGTTTTAACCTATAGATATGATAAGCTACATTATTTGGAACGGAAGCCCTGAAATTTTTTCAATTGGAACGTTTACCCTCCGGTGGTATGGACTTCTTTTCGCGCTTGGTTTTCTAATCAGTCAGCAGGTTCTTTATTATATCTACCGCAAAGAAGGCAAGCCTGAAAAAGACGTAGATACATTAACCATCTACATGGTGATCGCAACAATATTAGGCGCCAGACTCGGCCACGTTATTTTTTATCAACCTGAGCTATTTGCAACGGATCCACTAAGTATTCTCCTTCCTTTTGAGTTTTCGCCATTCAAGTTTACAGGCCTGCAAGGCTTGGCTAGTCATGGTGGTGCCTTTGGAATCTTTTTTGCCTTGTGGCTTTACAGTCGCAAGAAAAAGCCTGGTCAAAATTATATTCAGGTATTAGATCGGATTGCGATTGTAGTTGCGCTTACCGGAGCCTTAATCCGGTTGGGGAATTTTTTCAATTCAGAAATTATTGGTCTTCCATCAAATAATCCATTAAGCGTAGTGTTCATCAATCGGATTTCGGAGGGCATTATGGATGATAAGTTTGGAAACAACCCAGCCGAATATTTAAAAGTTGAAAAAGATAAAAACCTACCCGAAGGTTCTAATGGTCGTGTACCAATCAATTTATATGTAATCTTCAAAAAGGGCAGCACGCAAGATCAAATCACTTCATTCTTAGAAGGGGATGTAAAACGTTACTTAAGTCATTACACTGAGTTTATTGACGAACCCGGCATTACGCCTTTAAACTACAAGCTCGATACTGACTCTAACGGAGTAACGGCTGCTCGCGTGCGTACGGTTGGAATAGCCAGGCATCCGGCTCAATTATATGAATCAATCTCCTGCGTGGTACTTTTTATTATCCTGTTTATGATTTGGAAAATGCATAACGGAAATCCACCACCCGGTAGAATTTTTGGAGTGTTTATGATTATACTTTGGAGCTTGCGATTTGCTTATGAATACTTGAAAGAAAACCAGGTTGATTTTGAAAATGACCTTCCTATCAACATGGGGCAAATTCTTAGCATTCCATTATTTGTTGCAGGCGTGTTGATCTTAATTTGGTCGTATCGTAACCAAACAAGAAACATCCATCAGGCTTGATTAAAATTCAATTAAAGGAGGCAACGCAACGGCATGTGGGTTTTGATTTTTGGTCTATTAGGAATTACTACAGCAGCACCTAAAGCTGATACCGTAATAGGCCCCAAAGTTGTAACCAATCATGTTGTTACCATAAATCGGGTAATCATAATCGGCAATAAGGTTACGAAAGAAAGAATAATCTCCCGAGAGTTGAGTCTTAAATCTGGCGATACCATAAGTACAAAGCGAATCGAAAATGTACTGCTCCTCGATCAGCAAAAAATTTATAACATGCGCTTATTTAATTCTGTTGAGTTGCGCTGGTTAGAAATTACATCTGACGAAGTCGATCTGTTAGTAGAAGTCAATGAACGATGGTATACATTCCCAGTGCCAATATTTGAATTATCTGACCGCAATTTTAATGAGTGGTGGCAAAATTATGATCATGATTTCAGGCGCATAAACTACGGGTTGCGTTTATATCAGTATAATTTCCGTGGCCGAAATGAAACGCTCAGGCTTACGGCTCAATTTGGATTCACCAGACGATTTGACTTAACCTACCGAATTCCTTACATCGACCGAAGTCAGAAGCACGGTTTGATTTTTGATTTTAATCTTAGCGAACCCAAAAACATAGGCTACAACACCGAAGATCATAAGTTGGTGTTTAAACAAGGAAGAGAGGTTCTCAGGTCAACGAATGGATTTGGCATAACCTATACATTTCGTAAATCCTTTTACGAAACTCATGGCTTTAACTTTAGCTACCAAAACAATCATGTAATTGATAGCATTGCCATTTTAAATCCAAATTATTATGGCAATGGTCAAGTGCGCCAAATTTATGGAGCACTCACCTACACGTTTAATTCAGAACACCGCGATGTTGTTGCCTATCCACTAAAGGGATATCAGTTTACGGCCTTTGCTCAGAAAGTAGGATTAGGTTTTGGAACCAAGGTAAACCAGTGGGAGGCAAATGTTACCTATGCCCGTTATTTCGATCTTACTAAGAATTTCTACTTATCAAATTTTAGCTCTGCTTACGTAAGCACACCATCCCAACAGCCTTATAGTTTATATAGTGCCTTAGGCTACCGCAGACAGATAGTAAAAGGGTATGAGGTATATGTAATTGAGGGTCCTATGTTCTTTCTGAACAAAACTACGCTACGCAAAAAGATTTTTTCCAGAACCTGGAACTTAGATCAAATGCCCATTGACCAATTTAAGTATTTTCCGCTAACTGTTTATCTTAAGAGCTACACGGATGTTGGATATGTCGAAAACTACCCCTACTACCAAGAGCGAGATTTAAACACACGTCTTTCAGACAGACTTTTAGTTGGCGCTGGTGCAGGCCTGGATATTATAATTTCTTATGATGCCGTAATTCGACTTGAATACACATTCACTCGCGAAAGAACCAATGGCTTCTTCGTTCATATGAAGAAAGAATTTTAGTACCTCTTATACACCTTCTTCTTTCCCTTCACAAACTGATACCAAACACCAATCGGTTTCCCGTCTTCATACTTACCGACAAATTCTAACTCGCCAGCCTGCGAATAAAATTTCCACTCCCCATGCTCCTTTCCATTTTTGTATTCGCCCCGCTGAATTAGTAAACCAGAATCATTGAAAACTTTAGTAACACCATTTGGTAAACCATGCTCATAGTTAACCACGCGTTCTTTTTTTCCATTCTCAAAAAAATAAATCCACATTCCCGCATACTCACTATTCTTATAAACACCCTTTCTATGAATTTTACCACTCAGATGATAATACCAGGCTGAATCAACCAGGCTGCCGTTGAGCCAAGTCTCCTTGCCTTGCAAAATTTCTGTTGGATAATAATATAAAACCTCGCCACTCAATTGACCCTGCTGATAATGCTCAATAGCATTCTTTTTACCGGAAGGGTAAAAATAGTTCCACTCTCCTATTTTGCTTTCCCCAGCCATTAAACCAACTGCCCTTAATTCTCCAGACGCATAATATTCCCTTTTCTCCTGTGATTGGGCAGCGAACGGTATTGCCATCAGCCATGCCAGTAAAAAAATTTCAAAAAAATATTTTAATTTAGTCAACCCAACCATTAGTCATGCTGAGATCCATTGGTTTGTTCCTGATTCTCGCTGTAGCAAAAATAGGCAATGCCCAAAGCATCTCCACACTCATGGGTGCGCGGTCGGCCGGAATGGGCTTCGCTTCTTCTGGCTTGGCCGATGAATGGAGTTTATTCAATAATATTGGCACCATCGGCTCGCAAGAGAATATGAGCGTAGCCGCTTCCTATGAAATTCGTACCCAGCTAAAAAATGCCAACCGAATGGCCTTTGCATTTAATGCGCCCGTGCGCTGGGGCGTGAGCTCGATAGGTGTTTTTAGATTTGGTGATGATTTGTACAATGAACAAATTATATCCGCAGGTTTTGGAAACAAGTTTGGTATAGCCTCGCTGGGCGTGAAAGTAAACTACATTCAATATCATGCTGATGGCTTCGGCACACAATCGACTTTTAGCATCGACTTTGGTGGATTAGCACAATTGACTGAACAACTTTCGATTGGTGCTTATATCACCAACCTCAATCAGGCAAAAATAACTAGCGATTATAGTTCGGAACGAATACCCACACGATTAACTGCTGGCCTTACCTTCAAACCAAAAGAAAATATTCTAATCACTTCTGAGCTTGATAAAGATCTTAATTATTTACCAACCTGGCGAACCGGGCTTGAGTATTCATTCAAGAAGAAATTTTTCATTCGAACCGGGTTTAATCTAAAACCGCAAAGCGGATTCTTTGGATTAGGTACAAAGCGAAAAAATATAAAAGCTGATTATGCTGTTCAACTTAATTTGTTGACTGGTTCAAGTCATCAGGCATCAGCAACGTATTATATCAATAGTAAAATAAAGCGATGAATCGGCTTGTATTCCTTTTTGCTTTGGTGCTACTTCCTTGCTGGGTGCTTGCGCAGACATATCCCCGAAAGGACTTTGATCTTCAAATTTTAATCGATGAAATTTTAGCCGTTCAAGATGAGGATTTAAATTATGAAGAGCTGTATGAAAATCTTGCGCAACTACTTTCTAATCCTGCCGATCTAAACTTAATTACTGCTGAACAATTGCGCGCATTGTACATTCTCAATGAATCTCAAATCCAAGCCTTTATTAATTATCGGGCGGAAGCCGGGCGCATTCTTTCTGTTTACGAATTGCAAGCTGTGCCCGGGTTTAATAAAGATATATTTCAACGGCTAACAAATTTTGTAACTGTAGTCGATCAAACAATCAGATTTAATCGATCACTATTGCAACGAGTCATCTCAGAGAAAAATAACTACCTAGTGTTGCGATACGATCGCACCATAGAAGACAAGAAAGGATATCGTGAGAGCGCTTCACCTGCTAGCCGATATGTAGGCTCACCTGACAGACTCTATGCCCGCTTTCGCACCAGTAGACCGGGAGATTTTAGTTTCGGATTCACAGCCGAAAAAGATGCTGGCGAACGTTTTGTCTGGGCACCAAATAAAAAGCAATATGGAGCCGACTTCCTTTCTATTCACGCACAGGTTCTCAATAAAGGAAAAATCAAGAATCTAATCCTTGGAGATTTTCAGGCACAATTCGCACAAGGATTAGTGTTAGGTTCGGCTTTTGGAATTGGTAAAAATGCTGAAGCGGTAACTACCATTCGCAGAGCAAACATCGGCTTTCTGCCATATACATCGCTTTATGAAGCGGGCTACTTTCGTGGTGGCGCAGTATCATACTCCCTAACCAAACGACTTGTTATTCATGGAATGTTCTCTTCGCGTTGGCGCGATGGAAATGCGGTTCAAGATTCAACTTTTGAAACAGGTTCCGTGTCGTCACTCACTTATACCGGATTACATCGTACCTCCAATGAAATTGAAAAGCAGAATACGCTACAAGAACAAAATATTGCAGGAGTCATCAACTATAAATACAAGTCGCTGGATGCAGGGGTAATTTTTCATCAAACAATTTTTAATGTTCCCATCATTCGAACTCCTACGCCTTACAACCAATATTACTTTCAGGGTTCACAAAACACCAACGCCAGTCTATTTCTTAACTACGCATATAAAAATTTTTCCTTCTTTAGTGAAGTGGCAAAAACTATAGGCGAAGGAATGGGTATTGCTACAGGCATCATAGGCAGTCTTACTTCTTCATTGGATGTTGCGTTACACTTCAGAAAATACGATCGTGATTTTCAAACTTTTTATAGCAACGCTTTGGCAGAAAGTTCAACTCCACAAAATGAGAGTGGCATGTATTGGGGTTGGAAATATCAATTCAACAAAAAGTATTCTTTCTCGGGATATCTTGATCTATTCAAGTTTCCGTGGCTACGCTTTCGAAGCTATTCCCCTTCACAGGGAAGCGAATGGTTATTCAGATTCAACTACAAACCATCCAAAGGTGTTTACTTGTTCGCTCAGGCTCGGGAAGAAAGTAAAGCGAGAAATTTATCGACCGATACCAACCTTTACCAAACCGGGGTCGGGATTAAACGCAGCTACTGGATTAATGTTGACTACGTGATTACTCCGCAACTCTCTTTCAAAACCAGAGCTCAGTTTAGTTCATTCAAGTTTGGAGGCAACACTACACAGGGCATGATGATCCTTCAGGATGTAACCTGGAGCTACCATAAATTTTCAGTAAGTGGACGGTACGCGCTGTTTGACACCGATGATTATGACAATAGACTCTACATATACGAGCGGGACGTCTGGCTTGCCTTTTCGTTCCCGGCTTACTCCGGGGTTGGTGTTCGTAACTACGTGCTCGTTCAATACACAGTCTCCAAAAAAATTGATCTCTGGTTCCGTTGGGCGCACGTTCGTTACACCGATCGCGAGACAATAGGCTCCGGAAGCGAGACGATTAATGGAAATACGAGGAATGATCTTAAATTACAGGCTCGAATTCGAATATAATCGTATAAAACATGCATGCCACTAAGTTGATCACGCCTACCGTATTATTCGTAATGTGTCTTGGATTGGCAATTTTCGTTTTTGTTTTTCGATACCTTTTCAAGAAAAAATAACATTGAAAGATTAGTTTAACTTCGGTTTAGTCTTTTCATCGCTAAGTCCGTACTTTTATCGAATCGATTACTCTAATGATGGGTAATCTTTACACATTAGTTCCCCTAATACTTTATACATGAGAAAAATCAATTTTATCTTCGCTATTATCCTTGTTTCCTTAGTACTTCTTTCCATTGCATCCTTCACGTTTGCACAGACTACCAAGAAGATCCTTGAACTTCCAGAGTTCAAAAGCATCTATGTAAACTCAAACTATACAGTTTATGTAAAGCAAACCAACAAACAAGAAGTTACTGTTGAAGCCCTTACCGAAATCTGGGAGCTTACTTCCGTAAAAGTTGAAAATGGGGTCTTATTGGTAAACGTTGAACGCAAACCAGAAACTCCGAACAAAAGTATCTGGGCTAAAATTGACGATATCAAATTAAAACCTACTATGAAATTGATGGTGAGTGTTAAGAACATCAATGAATTGCAGGTAAACGGTGGTGGAAAAATTATCTCCGAAAACTCTATTGCCTCCGATTATATGAGTCTTGCCGTATCAGGTAGTGGCGGCATTGACTTAGACATAAAAGGTAATAACCTCAAAACGGAAATAAGTGGTTCTGGTAATGTAACCTTGAAGGGTTATGCGGCTACAAACGACATAGTAATGAGTGGCAGCGGAAGCATGAATGCCTATAGCTGCGAACTGGAATCAGCTAAAGTAAAAATAAGTGGCTCGGGTACTTGCGAGATTACCGTATCGGCTGCACTTGATGCTGTTGTTTTGGGAAGCGGCATAGTTAAGCACAAAGGCAATACTAAAAATGTAACTAAAAAGGTTTACGGGGCTGGCTCTGTTGATAGAGCGTATTAGTCCTTAGTTATTAGTATAAAGTCATTAGTATAAAGTCTTTAACTGGAGCTTTTAGGAATTGCAAATTCCGCAGAGCTTGGGTATCATATAAATGCGGCATACTTCTCTCCTACTTACTTTATTTTTTGATATTCTTTTTAAGAAAATTCGGTAGGTTATTTCCCTTTATCCTCCTCAAAGAATCTTCATGATCTATATAAAAATGCATTTCCTCGATGCTCATTCCTGTTGAAGTATATCTAAATGCATATTCTCCCACAATGAATTCTCTTCTATCTTTATTCTCTTTATAATAAAAGAGGGTATCATTTGATTGCATTCTTAAAAAGCATGTATCGAGGGAACCACAAGGGAATTTCATTTCATATTGGCTAATAAGCGGTGTATTATTTTCGTCTGGAATGAAACGCAAATATTTAAGAGTATCCCCATCATATTTAAAAATCATATATTGATCCATACTTTCAATGTATTGGAAAATTTTCCAACCAGAGGGGTCATTGTTAAAAAATGATTTTTTGTCAAGTCTCTTTAAATATCCATCCAACTTGTTTTCGCATGACATGAGGGTGGACAAAATGAGGAGAACAAGAAGAAACCACAATAATCTAAATTTCGTACAATTCACTTTTTATTAAAGCTGTTCGAAATTTGTAATTCCGAACGACAGATAAAACGGATTTTAAATCCAACCAATCTGGTTTCGAGATTACAAATCCCGAAGAGCTGGTTCCTTTACTTAGGACTAACTACTCAGGACTAATTTCTAATTCATTCACCATCCTATTCCATAATCCTCGCCATGATTACTGCTGCCACCCCAAAAGGTGCCATGCAGCCAATCAAAGAAAATTGCATTAATCGGGCCACTCGTTCTGTCCTGATAACTTAACTTATAGCCCATGCGCGATAACTCCTTGCGCGACCAGGGTGGCATTTCACTGTTAAGTATAAGTCCGCCCGCGCTACGTTCGTGCGCACCAAAACTGGAATACATCTGAAGGGTTTTAAAACTAGGCGCTTCACAAGCTTCTTGCACCGTCATGTTAAACTCAACAACGTTTAAAAAAAACTGAAGTAACAATTGATCCTGCTCATCGCCCGCCTGCTTGGCAAATGATAAAAAAGGTTTGCCATCCTTTAAAGCCATACTGGGTGTAAGTGTAACACGTGGTCGCTTGCCCGGCTCAACAACATTAAATGGATTTTCTTTTGGATCAAGAACAAATGATTGCATCCGCTGACTTAAGCCAACCCCTGTAGTGCCTGCAATGCAAGCTGGCACCCAACCACCACTTGGCGTGATTGACACAACCCAACCTTCGGCATCAGTAGCTTCTACAGAAGTAGTGCCTGCGGTAAACTCTTCCATAAATTTAGTGTCTGGATGAATGTTGTTTCGCTGCAAAGCTGATTGCGAGTTGCCCCATTTTTGCAACAGGTTTAAATAAGGATTCGTCTTGCCTTCAAATGCATACGGATCGCCTGGGCCAATCTTCGGGTCATTCTTTTCAGGGTTCATTAACTTCATACGCTCTTTGGCATAGTCTTTCGAGAGCAACACATTCATGGGTGCCGGTGTGCCGAAGGCCGGATCGCCATAGTAAAAGTCGCGATCCGCGAAAGCGAGATTCATTGCCTGATAAACAGTATGGATATATTTTGTAGAGTTATACCCCATGCTTTTCAAATCAAAGTTTTCAAGAATGTTCAATGTTTGAAGCATAGCCGGACCTTGAGTCCACTGCTGCAACTTGTAAACATCAATGCCTCGATAGTTAGTCATAGTTGGTTCTTCAATCTTCACCTTCCAATTGGCCAGATCTTGTTCTGTGATTAGTCCACCCTGCTCTTGTGTACCACGGGCAATCTCTTTCGCGATATCACCTTTATAAAAACGATCGTACGCGGCATAGATAGCTTCCTTCCGGTTCTTACCTTTTTTAAGTGCCTGCTGTTCTGTGTCCACTAATTTTTGAAGTGTCGCCAACAAATCCTTCTGAACAAAAACTTCACCCGCATCGGGAGCTTCGCGCTTTGAACCTAAGTGCGGTAGAAAAACTTTTTTAGAATACGGCCATTGCTTTATTTGTTGTTTACCCCGCTCAATAGAGTTTGCTGTTTGTGCTTCAATCGGATAACCTGTTGCTAACTCCATCGCAGGTGCCAACACTTCTTTCAAACTCATAGTGCCATACTCGGCCAGCATCGTCATTAAACCACCCGGTGTGCCGGGAGTTACTGCCGCCAGTGGACCAAACTCAGGTGGATAATTCATTCCCTTGCCTTTAAAGAAATCGGCTGTAGCTCCGGTTGGTGCTACACCCAATGCATTGATAGCAATTACTTTTTTCGTTTTCGGATTGTAAATCAACGCCTGTGTTTCACCACCCCAGCTGAGCACATCCCACATGGTGCAAGTTGCGGCAAGCATGGCGCACGAAGCATCAATGGCATTACCCCCTTTAGTGAAAATCATGGCTCCTGCAGTTGCAGCTAATGGTTTGCCCGTAATGGCCATCCAATGTTTTGCGTGCAAGGGTGGCTTTTGAGTTGTTACCGGAAAATTGTTGAACGATTGAGCAGTGGCAAGGAAACTGATGCCGGCCACTACCATACCGAGAACGAGTTGTTTTATTTTCATAGGATTTAGCTTAGCTTCAAAAAAAGTTGACAATTGACTTTTAAATTATTAATAGGAAGTTAGTTGACAAAAAGATAATCTGCGAATTAATAAAGGGCATCTCTAAAATAGTAATAGTCTCAAGGTACTTTAAAAACTACTATACTAAAAGTATTGCTGGCCTGAAGGATGCATAGTTCCACCAACGGATTAAAATATGAATTCAGAATTGATTATTAAGTTTTACTCAGCCTTTCAAAAACGCGATTGGCAAACCATGAACAGTTGCTATCATTCACACGCCACATTTTACGATCCTGCGTTTCGTATGCTTGATAGTGCAGACTTGAAGTCGATGTGGCACATGCTCTGCCTCAATGCAAAGGATTTTGAATTAACCTTTTCAAATGTGAAAACAGATGGCGACTCCGGCTCAGCCGAATGGCAGGCTTCGTATTCATTTTCAAAAACCGGGCGCAAAGTTCACAATCAGATTAAGGCGGCCTTTATATTTAAAGACAGTTTAATTTTTGATCATCGCGATGAGTTTGACCTTTGGAAATGGAGCCATATGGCACTGGGCTTGCCAGGCAGGCTGTTAGGTTGGTCGGGCTTTATGCAGGACAAAATCAATGAAAATGCACTGAAAAGTCTTGGAAAGTTTAAGATCAATATCCAATGAGTAGCTTGCCGATGTCGCAAAGTCACCAAGGCGCAAGGCGGTTTTTGTAGATATTAAGGCTTCTTTATGCCTTCATGCCTTAGTGGCTAATTATTACTTATTAAAAATCCCTTAAAATTGGCCAGTTTAAGGATAATTCAAAAAAACCCTTACCTTTGGTTAGTTAATAAAATAAATCCCACCAGAAAGTACTCCACCTCGCGTGTTTATTTGTCGGAAGGTCTTATTGAGTTAGCGAACATTTATCACTTAATTTCAAAAACGAAAATGAATATTTATGTAGCCAACATTCCCTGGAAGGCATCCGAGGAACAATTGAAACAGTTATTTGCCGAGTACGGTGAAGTAAGCTCTGCGAAGATCATCATGGACAAAGTAACGCAGCGCAGCCGTGGCTTTGGATTTATTGAAATGGCCGATGACACAGCCGGTCGTAATGCTGTCAATGAATTGAACGGAGCTGACTTTATGGGAAAAAACCTGGTGGTTAACGAAGCCCGCCCTCGCGAAGAAGGTAGTGGTGGAGGTGGTAGCCGAGGTGGCAACCGCGGAGGTGGTGGCGGTGGCTTCCGCAAAGGCGATTTCAACAAAGATTATTAATCAGTTTGAAATAAGAATTTTTAATGCTCTTGCCTTTTGGTGAGAGCATTTTTTGTTTTAGGGATTATATAAAATTAAAAAAAGCGAAGTATGAGATTATAATCTGGATTTATAATCGAGCCTTCTTATTAAAAAAATATTATAACCAGCGCAACTAAATAATCACACACACATACCAAAATTAAAATGGCTATCTTAGTTTGAAAAAGAAGAATGCATAAAGTAGTTACACTATTAAGCTTAGCACTAATTACTATTTCCTGTTTTGAAAAGAAGGAAAACAGTTCAATCAATCCTGTCATTTGGGAAAAGAGAAGTGTTACTACTCCATTAAGCGTCACGCTCATACAAGGCGCAACCTATTTATCAATCTACTCGCAAATCTATAGTCAGACGGAACATATAACGCACGACTTAACCACAACCGTAAGTATGCGAAACACCAATGAACAAGACACCTTGTATATTGAAAGCGCCAAATACTTTGATACAAAAGGGAAATTGATTCGAACTTATTTTGATAAGCCAATCTATTTACAGCCGTTAGAAACAGTAGAGATTGTAATTGATCAACAAGACCAGGCCGGTGGCACGGGTGCCAATTTTATTTTCCATTGGCGAGCCAGTTCAAAAATGAGTGAGCCCTTGTTTGAAGGAATTATGATTTCAACGTACGGACAACAAGGCCTTTCGTTTACTACGCAGGGAAAAAGAATAAAGTAAAACCAGCTTACATTTGATGAATGTTTAAAGAACCCATAATAAAGTTCAATTTTCCTATCTTAACCCTGCTTTAAAATCGCACGATGAGTGAACTTACTAAGAGTTCTGTTTTCGCGGCACTGATGCTTTTGGTGAGCGTGATGATTGGTATAGTTGGGTACATAACTATTGAGGGTTATAGTCCGATTGATGGACTCTATATGACCATGCTTATTGTGTCTTCCGTAGGATTCGGTGAGGTCTCGCCCCTTTCGTCTGCGGGCAAAATATTTACGAGTATTTACATGTTTTTAAACTTGGGTATTCTTGCTTACATCGTTTCTGTAATAAGTAGGTATATGTTTGAGGGGGAGTTTAGAAAAATTTTTAATACCTTCATTTTCAATAAAAAGACAAAAAAATTGACACATCATATAATTGTTGTTGGCTACGGCCGTACGGGTGCCAAAACCTGCGATGAGCTATTGAAGGCTGGAAAGAAATTTATTCTAATAGAGAATGATAAGGAGGTATTGTCTTGCCTGCCTGATAAACCATCATTTCAGGTAATAACCGATGATGCTTCCAAAGAAGAGGTGTTAATCGAAGCGGGTGTTAACGTGGCCAATTCACTGATTATTACTTTGCCAAGTGATGCTGAAAACATGCTCATATGTATTACCGCAAAAGGATTAAATCCCGATATAAATATAATTGCCCGTGCTTCTGAAGAGAGTGCTGAAAAAAAATTGTACCGTGCGGGTGCCAATAAAGTAGTAAAGCCATTTGCCTTAGGTGGAATACACATGGCTCATTTAATAACCCAACCTTCTGTGATCGAATTTCTTGAAATCCTTACCGGAATAACGCAACGAGATTTAAAATTGGAAGAAATTAATTTCAGTCAGTTGAAAGAAAAATACCAAAACAAAACCATTGAAGAACTCGACATTCGCAAACAAACAGGAGCAACCGTAATAGGACTTAAAGATTCAAAAGATGGATTCATCTTTGATCCGAGTGGAGAAACTATAATCAATAATGGCGATGTATTAATCGTTGTCGGTTCGATAGAAAATTTAGAAAAATTTAAAGTCTATTGCAATTAGACAAACAGGAAATTCATTGCCGCTGGCTACTTCATATAACTTGATCTTATGGCTTTCAGCGAAAAGTTAGCAAACAGAATCCGCTAACAATTTGATACACTACGTAATCTAGAAGAAAAACCCATGATGGGTGGACTCGTATTTATGTACAATGGCAAAATGTGTGTGGGCATTATTGGTGATGATTTAATGTGCCGTATTGATAGAGAATTTCATGAAGAAGCAGTTGAAAAAAATGGCTGCCGCACCATGGACTTTACCAATCGCCCAATGATTGGCTACGTGCTAATTGACGATACTGGTATGAAATCCAAAATACAATTTGACTATTGGATTGATCTTGCCCTTGCCTTCAATAAAATAGCAAAGGCTTCGAAGAAAAAATAATTCCTAATGATTTCTTATCAAAGCGCTAGGGCTTCAGAAATAGAAGACCTGTTGCACACTTTAAAAACCTTAACTCAATCAAATCGCTGCGGAGAGAAAGCACTTAACCCGATGCTCGTATTCTCCTGATTTAGAATTTCAGAAACCAACTTTCCCGTGCCCGCACCCTGGCTTAACCCCATCATGGAATGGCCTGTGGCAATCGTTAAGTTTTTAATTTTTGACGAGCGGCCAACATAAGGCAAGCCATCTGGTGAACATGGGCGTAAGCCATGCCAAACATCTTTTGCATTAGGCATTGCAACTTTCATTTGCGGATAGTAGTTAGGAATCGAATCCACAATTCCTTTCACCCGATTCATGCTGATACTCTGATCAATGCCTGTGATTTCCATTGTGCCGCCAAAGCGAAGTGAGTTGCCCATGGGTGTAACCGCGACCCGGGCTTCCAAAAAAATGGATGGGATATGAATATTTTTCTCAACATCAGGAAGTGTAAAGCTATAGCCCTTGCCCGCTTGCATCGGTAATGATAAACCCAATCGTGCACCGATCAGTCCAGACCATGATCCTGTTGCTAAAACAACCTCATCAAAACTTAAATCGCCTTGATTAGTTTTTATTGTTTTGATTTTTTCCTGTTCAATGACAAAATCGGTAACCGTAGTATTTAGTTGAAAGTTTACATCTTGCTCCTTTAAATGATTAATTAGAAGCGGCATCAATTTACCTGGTGTTAAATGTGCATCACCCGGAAAATAAATTCCACCCCGCACATCTACTTTTACTTCCGGTTCCAACTTCTGAATTTCTTCGCGAGAAAGAACATGAGCTTCGACTCCTTGTTGGTTTGCAAATTTTGCCATCTCGGTTTCTTCGTGCTCAGCCTCTTTTGTTTTGTAAAGCATAAGCAAACCACGTTCATGATATCCAAAATCAAAAGGCAAGTCCTTAGCTAATTGTTGATACATTTCCTTACTAAAGGAACTTAGATTTTTTAATGCCGGTGCAGACTTAGCTACATGTTCTTTTGTAGAGCTTTTATAGAAATGATAGCCCCACTTTAGTAAGTCTCCGTTTAACCGCGGTTTCACATAAAACGGACTTTGGGAATTGAACATCCATCGGATGCCTTTTGAAATCATTCCCGGTGCAGCCAGTGGAATAATATGGCTTGGAACAATCATGCCTGCATTCCCAAAGGAGCAACCATCTTTCAAGTCACTTTGATCAATAATTGTTACTTGATGGCCTGCCTTGTTTAGATAGTAGGCGGAGCTTAACCCAACAATGCCGCCACCAATGATTCCAATATTCATTTTATTAATCGTAATGAAAACGACAAGAAATTATTTTGATCGTTGAATCTGTAACCTCATAAACCAATCTATGTTCGCGGGTTATCCTTCTGGACCATTTACCCTGCAAACTATGTTTGAGAGGTTCGGGTTTGCCAATCCCTGAAAAGGGAGATTCTGAGATAGCAGTAATTAATATGATAATTCGAGTAGATATTTTTGGATTTTGATTCTTCCAATCATCAAGTTGACGAAGAGCCTCAGGACTAAAAAGGATAGTCCTCATTTTAAATATTTCTCTTGCAACTCAGCTAATGTCATCGGGATACCATCACCATGTTCCAATTCCTCCATCGATTTATACAAATACTCTTTGTTTGACCTGGTGGATAGAAGGTAATCGGTCTCATCAAGTTGATCAGTTACCTTGATTTCAATTTCCTTTCCCTCAAAAGCTGCCTGAATAGACTTTATTAGTTCTTCAGACAATTCATTGGCATTTATTCGGTATATCGTTTCCATAACTAAATTTAAGGTTCCATAAGGAGTATTCAAAATTTTTCATATAACCTGAAAACCATACGCATACGGATCATCATCAGGATCAATCGTAATTGTATTATGTCCGTAAATTTTAGCCCACCCTTCTACGCTTGGAATGATAGCAGGTTTGCCATCAAGTTCGGTTACTTCTTCTATCCTACCTATAAACTTTGAGCCAATAATACTTTCGTGAATAAACTCATCACCTGGCTTTAGTTTTCCTTTAGTATACCATTGAGCAAGCCTTGCCGAAGTACCTGTGCCACAGGGCGAGCGATCAATCGCCTTCTCTCCATAAAACACGGCATTGCGCGCTGTCGAGGTTGGGTCAATTGGATTGCCTGTCCACAAAATATGACTGCAGCCATTGATGGTAGGATTTTCTGGATGCACGAAGGAGTATTTCTTATTAATGTCTTTCCTCAACTCCCTACTCCACGATACAAGTTGATCGGCCGTATAATGATCAATGCCTTTAAAATTTTGTTGTACATCTACAATGGCATAAAAATTTCCACCGTAAGAAACATCCAAGGTTAACTCGCCAAGATAGGGACATTCGGCACTTATATTTTCTGCCGCCAGATACGTTTTAACATTTCTGAGCTTAACAGACTTTACTTTCTTACCTTCTTGCTTGTACTCAATCCGTACCAAACCAGCCGGAACTTCAAGATTCAGAACACCCGGTGTTTTTGGAATTACTAATCCTTCTTCGATAGCAATGGTTACGGTGCCAATAGTTCCATGTCCACACATGGGTAAGCAGCCACTGGTTTCTATAAAGAGAACTCCCATATCGTTGGCTGAATCGGAAGGCGGATACAAAATACTGCCACTCATCATATCATGGCCGCGTGGCTCAAACATTAATCCTTTTCTTATCCAATCGTACTCACGCAAAAAGTGTTGTCGCTTTTCGCTCATGCTCTTTCCTTCCAACACGGGGCCGCCTTCGGCAACTAAACGTACCGGGTTGCCACAGGTGTGAGCATCAATGCATTTGAATGTTCCTGAATTCACGTTCTAGATATTTGACATTTTTTTGATTATTGGATACTTGACTCTTGTCGGTGGTTACTCGATAGCAAGAGACCAGTATCCAATGACAAGTATCATTTCCTTAACTCTCCATTATAAAGTCGCCAGATATTTAAAGGATTCGATTCCTTTAATTCATCGGGCAATAAAGTATCTGGAAAATTTTGAAAGGAAACAGGTCTTACAAAGCGTTTGATTGCATCGGTACCAACAGCTGTAAAGCGCGAATCGGTAGTAGCTGGAAATGGACCGCCATGATTTTGAGCAGCAACAACCTCAACACCTGTAGGCACACCATTAATAACCAAGCGGCCTGCTTTTTCGACAAGTGTGTTCAATAGACTTTTATGATTTGATATTTCACTTTCATCGGCAATGATGGTTGCCGTAAGTTGACCATGAGTATGATTAACAACGGTATTCAATTCCTTTAAATCGGCACATCTTATAATTAATGAAAAAGGACCGAATACTTCTTCCGCTAAGGCGGGATTCTTTAAAAAATCAGATGCGGAAACAGATGCAACAGTTGGTCTTCCCTGAGCGGAGGTTACTTCAACTGAAGCAGACGCTTCAACCTTTATACCTTTTTGAGCTAATGCATTCTTTAGTTTCTTAGAATAATTATCAGCAATACCTTGATGCAACATAGGTGCAGGTGTTACCTTTTCTATTTCAGTACCAAGAGATTTAATAAATTGATCTAACCCTGCTCCTTCAATAGCGAGTATCAATCCTGGATTTGTACAAAACTGTCCAACCCCAAGCGTGATAGAACCCGCTAATGTTGCTGCTGTCTTTGCTGCATCACGAGCTAATGTTTCAGGTAAAAGAATTACCGGATTTATACTACTCATTTCAGCAAATACCGGTATTGGTTCGGGGCGTTGATTAGCTAAATCAAACAACGCTTTACCACCTGCTAACGATCCGGTAAATCCCACAGCTTTTGTCAGTGGATTTTTTACTAATGCTTGTCCAACTTCAAAACCTGCTCCGTATAAATGTTGAAAAACACCCTTGGGCATTCCCGTTTTTTCTATTGCTTTAAAGATTGCTTTAGCAACAAGTTCGGATGTGCCCGCATGTGCAGGATGTGCTTTTACAATTACCGGACAACCACCAGCTAATGCAGAAGCAGTATCGCCACCTGCGGTTGAATAAGCCAAAGGAAAATTCGCGGCACCAAAAACAACTACTGGGCCTAGTGGTACTAACATTTTTCTAAGATCAGGTTTTGGTGCTGGAGTACGATCAGATATTGCAGTATCAACTCTTGCCTCCAACCACGAACCTTCCTCAACTAAATCCGCAAACATGCGACAATGATGTGTAGTACGCCCGCGCTCACCAATAATCCTGGCCTCAGGAAGATTTGTCTCCTTCATTGCCATTGAAACTAACTCAGCGCCCAGGGCTTCAATTTCATCCGCAATAGCGCGAAGAAATGTTGCTTTCTTTTTACCTGACAAATTTTTATATGAAAGAAAGGCCAGTTGAGCCTCTCTTAAGGTTTGATCAACTTCTTCAGGGGTTGCTTCTTTATACATAGTAAATAGTTTTAAGTATTGAGTCGTTAGTATTTAGTAATCAGTATTCGGTATCCGATATCGACCTTCTATCATCGAACCTCGAAAATCGAACTTCGAACCTCAAGCATCCAGCTTCGGTCTTGTCTTAATTCCATCTCGTATAAGTTTTAAAATACGTTCGCGCTCTTCTCCTGCTAAAGCTAATCGCGGTGCACGAACAGTTTCAGAACCAATACCTTCCTCCTGTTCGGCTAGTTTAATGTATTGAACAAGTTTAGGATGAAGGTCTAATTCCAACAACGGAAGAAACCAGCGATAAATCTTTAGCGCTTCTGAAATCTTACCTGCCTTAGTTAATTTATAAACTGCCACAGTTTCATTTGGAAATGCACACACTAGACCTGCTACCCAACCATCGGCACCAAGCATTAATTCCTCCATGGCTATGGTATCAACGCCACATAAAATTTTAAAACGATCTCCGAACTTATTGATCATTCGAGTAACATTTGAAACATCGCGCGTAGATTCTTTAACCGCTTGTATATTTTTATTTTCAACCAGTTCGGCAAACATGTCAAGCGTAACTTCAATTTTATAATCGACAGGATTGTTATAAATCATTATTGGCAAACTACTCGTCTCGGCTACTGCTTTAAAATACGCAACGGTTTCTCGATGATCTGATTTGTAGCGCATCGGAGGCAACATCATCAAACCTTTGGCACCACACTTTTCCGCTTCGGCAGCGAGCTTAACCGCTTCGCGTGTGCTGCCTTCAGCAATACCCATCACTACCGGAGCCTTACCAGCAATTTTATCAACCGCAAATTTCACTAGGTCGAATTTCTCATCATTGTTCAGCACGCTGGCTTCACCTAACGAGCCTCCCAAGATTACTCCTTCAACACCTGCATCTAATTGGGCCTTTAGGTTTTTCTCAAAAAGGGGAAAATCAAGTTTATCATCAGTTGTAAACTTTGTGGTAAGAGCGGGGAAAACACCTTTCCATTGAATAGACATAGCAGTTGGTTTAATTTTTTTGTAGATCAAAGATACAAACTTGCAAAGGCAGCAGTTACGTCAGTAATAATAGAACATGATACTATTTTGACTATTTTTGAAATGGATTGGTAAAATTAAATGTCAAAATAGGTGTAGTGTGAAGGTAATACCCTTTCAAGTTCCCAAGATCATCAAGGAAGCCTTTCGGATTCAAACTGATAGCGCATCAAAGTTTTACGATAAATTGCATCAACATCCGGAAACCCAAATCATGCTGATAAAAAAGGGAGCCGGAACGCTAATCGCGGGTGATTATGTTGGTCGATTTTCTAGCGGCAATCTTTTTTTAATTGGAAGCAATCAGCCGCATGTTTTTAGAAGTGATGAATCAAGTAATAAAAGCAAGGCACGAGTAACTGGTATTTCACTTTACTTCGATGAAAAATATGCCGGTGAAAACTTTTGGCAACTAAACGAATTAGTTAGCATTAGAAGTTTTATTGCTAATGCAGGTGTTGGCTATCGCATTGAAAATGATACTAACCATAAACTGACAGCGCTAATTGAAGACTTAATCAAAGCAACTGGTATTGAAAGACTACTTTCATTCATTCAACTGCTCAAGATAGTAAGCGAATCCTCGGATTTAAAACCACTTTCGGTGGCCGATTCTAAAATAAGATTTAGTGGATCAGAGGGTAAACGCATGAATGATATTCTTCAATTTACGTTAACGCAGAGTTTGCGAAAAGTAAAAATCAAAGAAGTTGCTGATGTGGCAAATCTATCAGCGGAAGCTTTTTGCCGATACTTTAAATTGCGCACCGGAAAAACCTATACAAACTTTCTTAATGAAGTGCGTGTGAGTAACGCTTGTAAAATGTTAATCGAAAAAGAAAAAAGTATTCAAGAGATTTGCTTCGAAACTGGATTCGCCAACTTATCGCACTTTAATCGCACGTTCAAAAGGATAACCGGAAAGACACCAACGCGATACTTTGCTTGAGAGTAATCTTACGCACGCTTCAATTCCATAATTGTAAGCTCAGGTGGCATCCCTATCCTACCCGGGTAGCCCAAATAACCAAATCCACGATTAACATATAAGTGTTGATTATCTTCAGAGTATAATCCTGCCCATTGCTTGTAAGCATATTGTGATGGACTCCATTTAAAGTTGCCTAGCTCTACACCAAATTGAAATCCGTGTGTGTGACCTGCAAATGAAACATCAATGTCTTTATACTCTTTACGAACCTGAGCATCCCAATGACTGGGATCGTGTGATAGTAAAAGCTTTACCGCTGCTTCATCGGTGCCTCTGTATGCTTCGTCTAATTTTCCATACTTGGAGAATCGACCAGCACCCCAATTCTCGATTCCAATGATGGCGAGTTTATCGCTACCCTCTTCAATGAATTGATTGCTATTTTTAAGTAGGTTAAAACCTAACAGGCTGTGTGCCTCAATCAAATCTTTAAAATTCTGTTGCTTGGCTTCAGGACTTTCCCAACTTTTATAATCTCCATAATCATGATTACCTGTTACAGAGAAAACACCACGAGGTGCACGCAGTTTATTAAATACATCTAAATACTCTTTAACTTCTGTTGCTTCGTTATTCACCAGGTCTCCTGTAAAGAAAATAAGATCGGGTTTTTCATTCATCATCATTTCCACGCCACCCTTCACGGCTGTTTTATTAAAGAAACTTCCGGAATGAATATCAGATAAATGGCCAATCTTAATACCATCAAAAGATTTCGGAAGGTTTGGAAGTTTCACGGTTACTCGCTTCACGCGGTAGTCATGGGCTCCGGAAATTATTCCATACGCCATCGTTCCAAACGGAATCGCACTTGCCACCAAGGCTGTTTTAGATAAGAATTCCGATCGACTGATTACTTCACCAGGTAATGCATTGGAAGGACCTTTATAAAAAGCATTCGCCATCCAACGAACGAGGCGCTGCACATCATCAACTAACAAGAATACTACTGCAAAGAGTTTAGAAAAATAAGTGGCAAACAATCCAGTAATTATCCAATTACGCATACTTGCGCTTATGTTATAGGGATCGGCAAAAGTCCACCAGAATAAAGCAGCAATACAGAGCGCTGTTGGAATCCAGAAGCCTATTCGAATAGAAAGCTGCCAAGTTGGTGATAGATTATTCGTTACACTAAGTATTGCCTGAAATACATAGATGTCTACAAGAAGAAAGGCTATGATGAAGAAAAATAATGTCATAATTCTAATGCGCATACAGTTGGAAAAAAAAATCATCCTGTTAGACGCAGGATGATTCAAAATATTATAACCTACTTTTAATGAGCAGCTATGCTGCCAGCAACCACGTCCTGATCTTTCTTTTTGAAGATACGTGACTTCAGGTTAGCTGTCATCAAATACATTACGGGTACCAGAAACAACGTTAAGAATGTTCCGAAGATTAGTCCGAAAATCATCGTCCACGAAAGTGGTCCCCAAAAAGCTACGTTATCACCACCAAAGAAAATATGAGGATTGAATTCAGTAAAAAGTGTGATAAAGTCAATGTTGAAACCAACGGCTAAGGGTATTAAGCCCAACGTAGCAGCCATGGCAGTTAACAACACAGGAGTCATACGGGTTCTTGCAGCCTCAATAATTGCCTCTTTTAATTCTACTCCTTGTGAAATTAATAAATCAGTGAATTCAACAAGTAAGATTCCATTTCGCACTACAATTCCTGCGAGGGCCATTAAGCCAACGCCAGACATAACAATTGAAATTTCCATTTTAAAAATTGAAAATCCCAGAAGAACACCAATTACGCTAAATACAATTTCTGCCAAAATGATTATCGGCTTGCTTATAGAGTTAAATTGTGTAACCAGAATCATGAAAATTAATCCAATTGCAACCATGGCGGCCACCCCAAGAAATGCACTTGTTTCGGCCTGATCTTCCTGTTCACCAGTCATTTTGATGGTGACGCCATCAGGTGCGTTAAAGGATGAAAGTTTCTTCTCAATCGATGCCACAACTTCGTTTGGATTGGCATCACCTAGCACATTCGAAGAAATTGTAATGACACGTTTTTGATCAATCCTGTTAATTCCGGCAAAGCTATTTGAATATTCAATTTTAGCTATTGCCGACATAGGCACCTGGCGAACCTGACCACCACTTGCCATGTCGCGATACGTCAATGGCAAGTTCATAAGTGTGTTGATATCGTTTCTTTGCAATTCATTTACTTGAAGCGTAATATCATAATCATCATTGGCATCTCTGAACTTTGAGATTTCGCGACCATTGATAGCCGTGTTTAACGCCATCCCAATTTGTGCAGTAGAAATTCCTTCGCGGTTTGCTTTTTCACGATCAATCTTTACTACAATCTCGGGTTTATCATTTTGAAAGTCTGACTTCAACTCTTCCACACCAGGAATCTGAAGTGAATCCAGGTAGCGTTTCACACGACCTGCAGTTACAACCAAATTGTCAAAATTCTCAGCCGCTACTTCAATATTCACTGGCTTACCGGTTGGAGGCCCGCCTTGTTCCTGATTTACCGAAACTTCAGCGCCTTTAATTCCTTTCACGGCTTCACGAATCTTACCTAAATATTCTTTAGTCGATTGCCCGTCTCGGTCTGCAAACGTTACAAAAGCAACACTTACCTTACCCAAGTGTGGCTGTGCATTAGTTGCTGCAAACTGATCTTCAGAAGCACCAACAGCCACATTAGAAATAATAGACTTAACAATCTTATTGTCTTTACCAACCACCGATGTTACACGGTGTTCAACAACCCTTGTTACTGAATCAGTTACTCGCTGATCTGTGCCTATAGGCAATCGTATGAACGCAAAAATAAAATTTGGATCTCCTTGCGGGAAAAATACAACCGGAGGTTTACGCACACTGGTAAACCAGATTGAGAAGAAGAAAAGAGCAACCACGCTAACCAATATAAAACCCGGACGTTTGCCTACCAAGCACCAACTAACCATTTTCCTATAT
>Ga0163147_10001114_pt1 | contig 41464 bp, 32 predicted proteins | sample OliLakLV19MP6G1_FD_148597 | JGI IMG/M metagenome (GOLD analysis project Ga0163147, IMG submission 148597) | Freshwater microbial mat bacterial communities from Lake Vanda, McMurdo Dry Valleys, Antarctica- Oligotrophic Lake LV.19.MP6.G1 | ecosystem: Environmental > Aquatic > Freshwater > Lake >...
CGAAGAACATGGGATACAGATGGGTCGGGATCAATTGTTTGACTTGTTGCGATTCCATGGTCTACTTGTGAGACGGCGTAGAAGGACCGTCAGGACTACGGATTCGCACCATTGGCTTAAAAAATATCCGAACCTGATTCAGGATATGATTCTAACCGCCCCTGAGCAACTTTGGGTAAGCGATATTATCCGGACCCTGGAAGGATTTAGTTATCTAAGCTTGATTACAGACGCATATTCACGAAAGATCGTCGGCCATTGCCTTTATCCGACTTTAGAAGCTGATGGGTGTATTGCGGCATTGCAAATGGCCTTAGATGGCCGAAGAAATGAATCTCCATTTGTGCTGGTGCATCATTCAGACCGAGGAACACAATACTGCTCTTCAGGATATATTGAATTGCTTACCAGTGCAGACATTGCCATCAGCATGACACAGAGCGGAAGCCCCTATGAAAACGCGTTGGCTGAAAGGGTGAATGGAATATTAAAGGGTGAGTTCTTCCCTAAACGGATTTATCAAAATCACAGGGAAGCAAAAAAAGCGCTCTCAAAAATTATATGGACATACAACGAGCAAAGGCCTCATGCAAGCCTCGATTACCTTACGCCTTCACAGGCTGAAAAAGAGAACGGAGAACTAAGAAGAAGATGGAAACGATACTCAAAAGTCAAAGCAAAAGAACAATTGGTTGGAGCTATTTGATCCTTCTCAATATTTGCTTATCATTGTAAAGTAAAATCCGGACTACGAAATATCCGGTGTAAAGAAAAAACAGGATTACTCACAAAAAGTGTAAGGTTTTTTCAGGACAAGACAATCAGTACCAGCGGGTAAAAAGTTTTCAATATACCCTAACCCTGCTCACGAGGAGTTATATTTATTAAGTCCTATTGCTTCAACTGGAGTATTTGATTTAGAAATCATTTCAAATGAAGGCATTATTTTAAGATCTGCAAGCATTTCGCCCCAGTCAGGTGACCAATACATTCTTCCAATCCATGAATTTCCACCTGGTGTATATCACCTTGTGCTCCGTAATTTGAAGACCTATATTTTAGAAAGCCATACTTTTATTAAGAAATAGACACATAGAACTGTAACTAATTTCCATAATTGATGCGATATCGATTCTATTTATTGATGATAATTCACTGGTTAATGTCAATATCTATCTATTCCCAGTCCGGAATGCTTGATACTACCTGGGGAAATAAGGGTATCGTTATATCTGATATTGATCTAAGTGATAATATGAACGCTTTGGCAATTTAGCAGGATCAAAAAATATTGATAGCAGGAAATGTTGGAGGAATACCTGGAATTGGTGGATTAAATCATATAGCTGTTGTTCGTTATTTAAAGGATGGCTCTTATGATCAGAATTTTGGAACAGGTGGAGTTACGCATGTGTATCCGGGAGAGGATTATTTTTACTTTTCCTGCGAGGCCATGGCTCTTCAATCCGATGGTAGTATTATCCTTGCAGGTAACGTAAATTATGAAAGTGAAATAACTTTTGAGTATGTTGATGATATTTTTTTAATCAAATTAGATACAAATGGATTTGTTGACAGCACCTTTGGAAATAAAGGAATTGTAATTACAGATTTTGGGGGAGATTTTGAGAATGCCCATTGTGTACTTGTACAAGAGGATAGTAAAATCATTGTTGCTGGTACAAGTCAAAGGGAGAATCCAGCCGGTTCAGGGTTTGTAATAGTCCGATATGAATCCAATGGTGCAATTGATGTTAGTTTCGGAGAAATGGGATTTATAAATACATTTATTCAAAAGAATTCTATACCTTATTCCGGAGCAATTCAACCAGACGGAAAAATCATTACAGCAGGGGTTACTTCCAACAGTTTTCTTTCTGGTGATTTTGCAATAATCCGTTATTTGGAGAATGGCACACTAGACAATTCATTTGGATCTGGGGGCATTGTGCAAACTGATCTTTTAAATAAAAATTTAAATAACATCCCTTTGTCAATAGTATTGGATCCGGATGGTAAAATTGCTCTGGGAGGTTATGCCGACTTCATGTCTGTTCCCAATATGACGCATATAGGCATAGTCAGATATACTACAGAAGGTAACTTAGATGAGGGTTTTGGAAATAATGGTGTTTTTGAACTCACCCTTGGAACAAGTTCTCATGTAAACTCAATGGTACGTCAGTCAAATGGTAAATACTTGTTTTCTGGTAGTTCGAGTCTTATTGATTCATCCCAAACTTGGTTACTTGCACGTGTCAATTACCAAGGAAAACTTGATTCAACTTTTGGTAATCAGGGAATTATTACGACGGATCTGGAAGGAGAAATTGAATTTGCAAGAAAAATCCTGATTCAAAATGATAGTAAGATAATAGCGGGCGGTTTTAATAATGGAGGACCCAATGGCTATCGTGATTTTGTGATTGCAAGATATATTGCAGATTTTATTATCACTCCCTTTGAGTGGGGTGAAATTATTTGCCCCGGAGATTCCAACGGTATTGTTGGAATTGAAGTAGAGGGCGGGCAGTCTCCTTATCTTTTTTCCATTGATGGCCAAAATTATCAAAGTGATGCTTTTTTTGACGGATTGATGTCCGGCGAATATTTTATAACCATCACTGATTCGCAAAATCCACCAGCAAGCGCAATTATTGGTCCAATAGCATTACCTGATCCACCGACATCCACAGGAATAGTAACTGTAATTGATAACACAATCCTTGTTTCATCCCATAACCAGGATTTCATTTTATACTCTATAGACGGAATTCAATTCCAGACGCCCTGCCCAATGGTGAACAGAACAACAATTGCTGTTTCGGCCACATTGAATTTTAAACCTGACAACCGAAAAATCAGATATAGGAACAAACTGGATGCAGGTATGGCGAGAAGAATGTAGATATAGGTGTGTTCGAGAAACCACCACTGCATCCTATCATAAACCATGATCGCCTGAGCGGCCAGCGGCGCCATGGTTAGCAACTCCGCCTCATCATAGAAATGTAGATTCGTGATTTTAACGACGACGTAGTTGAACAGCAATGCAATCACGAGGTGTGTCGCAGGATGAAAATACCTTTTGCGCAGATGACCATCAAGATAATCCTGGATACTGGCTGCAGGTCGTTTGATCAGCTGCACAAAATTGAAGAGCATACCACGGTCTACGTGAAAAATCGCATGCGGCAGATCGCTGATGAAGTGAAACAGGGATATTCTTTCTTCACCCGGGTTTTGTTTGCGATGAGGTGCCAGCCGGGCCTCTGCCCGATCGGCGTATTGGTTTGATTGAATCATAGTGCGAAGATACAGGAGGCCCTATGGGTATTGAAGGTCATCCTGATCGGTTGCCACAGTTGCTGATTGAAATGAGTTTTTGAAGTCTTGAATTGTAAAGGCTGAATGAACAAAGGCTTTGAAGGCAGGTTGATTGCCAGCCTTCAAAAATTAACCTTTGGCCTTTATCGTATCACTTCTGAAATCGGACCAGACTGTGCGTCCAGATCCATCGCTTTGGCCAGGTGCAAACGAAGGTCCGGTAATCTGCTTATTGCCCAGTTCCGAATATCCGGATCATGGTTGCCTCCGATGCATTGTTCGAACATCCCGATGGCTTCATTGTGTCTGGCGATGACCTGCGTGAGGTAGGTAGCATCAAATTCCTCCACAGACACTACGTTAACTTTGTCATAGACGGCGTGTGCATTTTTGGTGGGTGTCGATGGGACAGCGATTGATTTCAGGATACCCATGGAGCCCAGCTCAGATTTGGACGTTCGGTGGACGTCCTCCAGCATTTTTGCAAGCTCCTTAACATCAGGAGAAGTTGCTCGTTGATTTGCCAGTTTTCCAAGCAGGATCTGTTCGTAATCAAATTCTGCAGCACTGACCAGGAAACGTTCGTCTTGTTCTTTAGCGATATCGTTTTTGGGTTTGTTGAGATCGATCGCTATTTGTTTACTGTCCACTTGTTGATCGCTTCTGCAACCGATAGCGCCAAGCATAGCGGTTAACACGAAGACGATATACAATACTGATTTTTTCAGAAGCTGAGAGATTAACATGATAACACGGTTTTAAATGAATTAAAATGTAATGGTCCCGGTCATATTGCAGTTGTGGTTTAATGATTGTGTAATAGGCAAACGAGGATAGGGTGTGAAGAAATATAATCTATGCTCAGATTCAGGGTTTTACATTAGAGAATGGAGGGAAAAATCAGGGTATTGTGAGTTGTGAGTTGTGAGTTGTGAGTGTGAGTTGTGAGTTGTGAGTTGTGAGTGTGAGTTGTGAGTTGTGAGTTGTGAGTGTGAGTGTGAGTGTGAGTTGTGAGTCGGGTCGGACATTCAAGACTTATATGCAATATGGGTTGCGTATAACAAAGGAGGCGAGCTGTGCTCTATACCATCCTCTTCACAGCCTCTATACACCAGAGCAACTCTGCGATAAATACGGCTGCGCGTTTGTCAACAGCAGCTTTATCTGCCGGTACACCATTGACATCAAATGCCTCCTGTACTTTTGGAACAGGGAACATAGCGGGGACGGTCCAGGCGCGGATTTTCCACAGAGACCATTGAAGACCAGTGATCACTTGCGTACCACCAAAGATGCCATCCGAAGCGGTAGAGATGGCAATAGGTTTTTTGTACCACTCTTTGTACAAGACATCAACCGCGTTTTTGAGGCTGGCCGGGTACCCCCCATTGTATTCCGGGGTGACGATGATGATCCCATCCGCTTTGGTCACGCGTTCAGCATAGTCGAGCAATGCAGGTGACGGATCCGGTTGCAATCGTAGCCGTTCATCAAAGAGAGGAAACTGGTATTTGTGGAGATCGATGATCTCTGCAGTCGCCAGTTTGTTTTCGGTCAGGTAGTTTTGAAAATAGAGCGCTACTCGGTGGCTGTTGCGCCCGATACGGACACTGGAAGATATGATGGCGATGTGTGGCATGATGTGAGTTGTGAGTTGTGAGACGTGAGTTGTGAGTTGTGAGTTGTGAGACGTGAGTTGTGAGTTGTGAGACGTGAGTTGTGAGTTGTGAGACGTGGAGGTTGCTTGTGCTAAAGGGAGTCGAAGTATAAGGTGTGATTTGGGTTCGTCGATGGTTGTAAGGTAACAATCAAAACTCCATTTGGTTATCTTTAGATTTAATGGGGTTTGTGGGATATAGGCCTTAATCCCCAACGTATAGCTGATAGCTAAAGCTATAGCAAACGGCTATCTAATTGCTCATCAGCCATCAGATAGCGCACTGAGAAATTTTGGTTTAGACCTACCTGGGTGGACCCAATTTTCGTTTTCATTCTACACAATGTAAATTTTGTCTATATTTCAGAGAAGTGTTTGAAATCTCTTATCTCCTTTAACAATTGAAAAACCACTTTTCTATGAAAAAACTATTACTTGCTTTTCTCACCCTTGTGGCTATACATCATGCATCAGCACAGTTGATGGTTACGGGCAGAATCACAGATATCCAGGGATTAGCCCTCCTGGGTGTAAATGTTGCTGAAAAAGGTACAAGCAAGGGTACCGTCACAGATCTTGACGGGACGTACTCGATAACCGTGGCCAATGGTGACGCGATTCTGGTCTTTAGTTATGTAGGTTATGAACCCAAGGAAATCAAATTAAACGGCTCCTCTACTATCGATTTGGTATTGGAGGAAGGGATCAACCTCGGAGAGGTTCAGGTAGTCGGGACAAGAAGCTATAGGCGATCTTCCACAGATACACCGGTAGCTGTCGACGTTATAAATATCGCCGAGCTGTCTGCGAACAGTGGTAAAGCTGAAATCAATCAGATCCTGCAGTATGCGGCACCTTCTTTTAATGCGACAAAGCAATCAGGTTCAGATGGCGCAGATCATATAGATCCTGCATCCCTTCGTGGACTAGGCCCGGATCAGACACTTGTATTGGTCAATGGCAAGAGAAGGCATCAGTCTTCCCTGGTCAATGTCTTTGGAACAAGAGGAAGAGGGAATACAGGTACAGACCTAAATGCGCTACCGGCATCTGCGATTGATCGTATAGAAATCCTGAGAGATGGGTCTTCTGCGCAGTATGGTAGTGATGCCATCGCCGGGGTGATGAACATTATCCTCAAAGACCAGACAGATGGTCTGACCGGAGGCGTGACGTATGGTATGTACAGCACCGCTATAGGTGAAGGGTTTGAAGAACAAGCAGGTGATGTATTGTATAACATAGAAGGTACCAACAGGATCGATGGTGAAGAAAGATCATTTGACGGTAATACGGTCAAGCTTGATCTCAACTATGGCCTCCCTATAGGAGAACAAGGTGGCTTTATCAACTTCACCACGGAATACCTTTCCAAGGAACATACCCTCAGACCAAGTTGGTCGTGGCGCAAGGGCTATGGCAGTGCGGCCATCGATGGTTTTAATTTTATGGTCAATACCGCAGTTCCCCTTGGACCAAATACAGAGTTGTATGCTTTTGGTGGAAGGAACTTCAGAGATACGGATGCGTTTGCTTTTTCCAGAAGTAGTTTTGCGGACGGGGACAACAGGTCAGTTCCAAGTTTGTATCCGGATGGTTTTACACCGCACATCACCTCCAACATTACAGATGTTTCTGCTTCTGCCGGGATACGGCATACCATGAACAATGGATGGGTAGCAGATTTCAGCAATACCTTTGGCAGCAACCTATTTCATTATTATATCAAGGGCAGCAACAATGCATCGATGAAAGATGCTTCGCCTACAGACTTTGATGCAGGAGGACACAGTCTTTCACAGAATGTAACAGGACTTGATTTCAGCAAGTATTTTGAAGAAATCGTATCCGGCTTTAACCTAGCATATGGACTTGAATACAGGACCGAGCAGTTTGAAATCTTTGCCGGCGAAGAAGCTTCTTATGCACTATATGATAACAATGGAAGACCGATCATCGATCCGATCAATCAACAGCCCGCTATTGATCTTAATGGAGATGCCTTGCCAGGGGGATCACAAGGATTTCCCGGATATAGTCCAGCCAATGTTGTAGATCGCGGCAGAACCAATCTTGGTTTATACCTTGATGGTGAACTCAACATCACGGATCCTTTTCTGGTGAGCGCAGCCCTCCGCTATGAAAACTATAGTGATTTTGGCAGCACCTTCAACTGGAAAGCGGCCAGCCGATATCTGATCAATGATAAAATATCAGTACGTGGTTCGGTGTCCACAGGATTCCGTGCACCATCACTGGCACAGCTACATTACAATCTCATTTTCAACAACTTTGTAGCCGGCGAATCGCTTCCATCGCTTCTCTCTTCAAATACAAGCACAGTGACCAGAGCATTTGGTATCGGTCCGTTGCAGGAAGAAACTTCGTTTAATGCCAGCGTTGGATTCACGCTATCCCTCGGTTCTTTCACCGCTACCATTGACGGGTATTCGATTTCTGTTGAAGACAGGATCATACTGACTGACAACTTTGATGCTTCAGGACTTGGACTTGGTGTGGATGTCGCCCAGTTTTTTGCCAATGGAGTTGACACCAAAACGCAGGGCGTAGACATTGTACTGGGGTATACGAAAGTGTTTAGCAACAGCAAGCTTACCCTGAGCCTTGCAGGCAATCTCAATGATCTGACGATTGAGGAAATTCACAATGGGGATCTGAATCCATTTACATTTTTCGGGCCTTTCTCCCAGGCATATCTTGAAGCCGCGGCTCCTGATTATAAGTTTAGTCTCGGGATTGGGTATTCGCTTTCAAAATTTGATTTTGGTGTCAACCTCACACAATTCAGTGATGTGATCATCCAGGATTTCCAATGGGTGGATACACCTGCAACTAATCAGGCTGAAGCGGACGCATTGTATGCAGTGGCGACAGATACGTATGAGGCTGCACTTACAGCAGATGTTAACATCGGATACTCCATCAATGAACGTTTTAAAATCACCGTTGGAGCCAACAACCTGTTTAATGTATATCCTACACCTCAGTTTGATGGATGGACCGATCAGGGTGGATTTAATGATTCAGTGCAGATGGGGAGTGATGGGGCGTATTATTTTGGGAGGATAGGGTTTAGGTTCTAGTATATAACCGCATAAGCTTATAACCGCATAAGCTTATAAGCTTATAGGTTTATGAGTTTATGAGTTTATAGGTTTATATGCTTATAGGTTATATGCTTATAGGTTTAGAAGGCAAGGGAGAAGCGTTGGTGAGGGTACATCAACGCTTCTTTCTTATTTATTGGAATGACCTGACACTTAAATCGAGCGGCATTAGATAAATGACCGGAGTCGAACTATTTGTTCCAACAATGCACTCAAGTTGACGATACGCTATGCCAGTTTGTTTACCATATCCTGCGTCAACGGATCTGAACTCACACCATAGCCATTAACCAGAATACCTTTCAGATCATGTTTTTCAGAAGAGATCGCATAAAGAATGCTCTCATCATCCACATCCGAAGGGCCATAGAATCGAAATACTTTATCGATATCAAAATCATGGGGATGTAACTGGATGGTTGCATCACGGCAGTCAAGACAGTTAGCCTTGAGATTGAAGTCTTCGGTATAGCCTTGCGTCCTGAGGGCTTCAATGGCCTGGAGGAGGGAGTCGTATTGTTCCGTATTCATTGTCTTAAGATATGGTATTTAAACCATGCAGATTCATTTCGGTTTACGGACAAGCCACTAAATGTCTTTGTGGGCCCTGGCCCGAAAGCCTTAAATTAGGAGCGCATTTCTGCCTGAGTGGCACGAGTTTAGATACAGAAGTACTGGATTAAGAAGGAATGGACCATTATATCATTGATACCGTTGAGTTTAAGGTAACCCAGCTGGATTTGTTTATCCGCCTGCTTGTGGCATGCGGGATTGGATTGCTATTGGGCCTTGAGCGGGAACATTCCGCCCTGGTCAAGAAAGAACATGTATTTGCGGGGATCCGGACTTTCGTCCTGTTGGCTCTTACGGGGTTTACTGGAGCTGCGCTCCATTTTCTGTTGTCTCCCTGGATATTTGTAATGATTATGCTGGCAGTGATGATATTGACCGGGATTTCATATTGGATCACCTCTAGCAAAGGGGATATTGGTAGTACCTCGGAGCTGGCTGCCCTTCTGACCATGTTACTTGGTGCGCTGACCTTTGTGGGGTATATTGAAATAAGCCTGATGATCACCGTGATCGTGCTGGTCATCCTGTCATCAAAGATGCAGTTGATGAATATGATCGGCCGTATCACGCAGGAGGAAATCTACGCATTGGTCAGGTTTGTGGTAGTGGCTTTATTGATATTTCCATTTCTACCAAACGAAAATTACGGACCGTATGAGGTCATCAATCCACGCGAAATCGGGTGGGTTATTATCCTCACTTCCGGCATTGGATTTCTGGGGTATTTGCTTATGCGGATCCTTGGAGCTAACAAAGGAATACTCCTCACGGGCATCGTGGGTGGACTAGTGTCAAGCACGATGGTGACCTGGGTTTTTTCAAAAAAGAGCAAGGAAGAGCATGCACTCAATTCGTTGTATACATCGGCTATTCTCGCAGCATGTACCATTATGGTCGTGCGTGTTTTTTTATGGGTATTTCTTTTCAACAAAACATTGCTGATCGGATTGATACTTCCCCTGAGTATACTTTTTCTCACCGCAGCCGGAGCCACCGTTTACTTTTATGTACTGAATAAAAAGGACAATAAATCAGAAACAAATCTACCGCTGGGCAAACCACTCGAAATGACCAATGCTATTCTGTTTGGTGTATTGTATGTGGCTATTCTCCTGGTGATCTCCTTTGCCAATGAATATTTAGGCAATCAGGGGATCTTTATTACCAGTGCGATTGCGGGTGCTTCGGATGTAGATGCGATCTCTATTTCCATTTCTAAAATGTCTGTTAGTACGATCTCGGTCACTACTGCGCAGAATGCCATTTTGATTGCAACACTTTCTAACACCATCGCCAAGTTTGCTATAGCACTCTGGGCGAGTAGCAAAGAGATGCGGAAGAATATATTAATCGGATATGGGTTGATTTTTGCGGCAGCGGCGGTAGCGTTTGTGGTGGTGAATTTGTGAGTTGTGAAGCTTGCTTGTGCTGAGCGGAAGGTTGGTGAGTTGTAGAAAAAGGTTGTGGCAATGCAGGTCGAACCAGTCGAAGTATGAGTTGTGAGTTGTGAATAGGAAGTAATCGTCAATCATCAATTGTAAATTATATTATATTCTTTTCATCCATCCTGCTATACTCATCCTGGGTCGGGTGGATGGAAGCACTTCATGTTCATTTTTATCACTTTGAAAAAACACAACTTTGCCTCCCTGGGGTGAGACAGATACCTGATCATCCTTTCGATAGATTACCAATTGGCCGCCATCTCCTTCCAGCCAGAGATCATTGAGATATAACACGATGGAATATTTACGACCGGAATCCGTTTTAAACTGATCGCGATGTTTTTTGTAAAAGCTTCCAAGATTATAATGGGCATAATGGCTTTCAAAAGCATTCAAGCCAGTGTAACAACTATCATTGAGATAGGCTAAAAAATCCCAGAACACACGGAAATATGCCTCTTCATCGGCGTCACTATGATCATCTTCGATCCAGCTGATTTCATCCCTGCGCACAGCATTGTTTTCCTGGAATGAAGCATGTTGCCCTACTCCGGCTCTGGACATTTTGCCCGCAGCTAATCTCGCCAGAAGTTTGTTTCTCAACCTTGCTACAAAGGGTGGAGAAATAAAATCTTCGACCATGCCGTATTCATCATCTAGCAAACCTTGTATGAGGCATTCAAACTTATCGGTCATTTCGGTCATAGCCTTCAAAGCTACGCGCTTAATGCGAGAGCGTAAGCCTCCTTCGCACTTTGAATGAAATGTTATTCACATTCAAAGGCTTTGGCGACCAAGGGTCCATGAGAAGTGTGTGAATTGTGAATTGTGAGGCGTGAGTTGTGAGTTGTGAGTTGTGAGTTGTGAGTTGTGAGTTGTGAGTTGTGAGTTGTGAGTTGTGAGTTGTGAGTTGTGAGTTGTGAGTTGTGAGTTGTGAATTGTGAGGCGTGAGTTGTGAGTTGTGAGTTGTGAGTTGTGAGTTGTGAGTTGTGAGGCGTGAGTTGTGAGTTGTGAGGCGTGAGTTTTTTAGCTAGTGAGTTACTGATAGCTGATACCTGATAGCTTCCAGTCACACTCCTTATTTTAGGAAACCAGTTTTAATCCCACAATAGAAGCAATCAATGTGGTTATAAAAAACATCCGCCAGAAAGTGACGGGTTCTTTGAAGATGAAGATGCCGATGATGACGATACCTGCGGCGCCGAGTCCTGTCCATACAGCATAGGCGGTACCGACCGGAAGGGTCTGAGTGGCTTTATACAACAGATATACACTCAGGACAAGGCATATGATAAATGTACCGAACCACATCGTATTCGAATTTCCTGTAGCTGTTTTCAGTTTGCCGAGGGAAGTGGCAAAGCCTATTTCAAACAGGCTGGCGATGATGAGGATGATCCAGTTCATAGGGCAAATGAAAAAAGAAAAAAGAAAAGATCAAACGTAACGAAGTGAATTCCCGTCTATTGCATTGCAATTGCAACGGGAGGGCATAGGCCAATACAGATGTAAGATAAGGAACCTTACTGTCTTACACCTCTTACTGTCTTACACGTCTTGCTGTCTTCCTATCTCACCTTCTCACACAATTGTGTCTTGATCGAATTGTTACGTAACTTTGCCAGCGTATTTAATGTAATCAACTTATGTCACTGGAAAACACTATCAATGAAGACCTCAAGACGGCGATGAAAGCCAAAGACCAGGTCTCCCTGCGCGGCATACGTGCCATCAAATCAGCCATTCTACTATTCAATACCTCCGGTGCTACCGAAGGAATGGATGCCGAAAAAGAAATCGCCCTGCTGCAGAAACTCGTCAAACAGCGCCAGGATTCAATGGATATCTTTGAAAAACAAGGACGGGAAGATCTCGCTGTGATCGAACGTGAAGAAATCGAAGTGATCATGCGCTACCTGCCAAAGCAACTCACCGAAGACGAACTGAAAGTTGCTATCAAGGATATCATGAACCGTCTGGGGGCTACTACCATGAAAGATATGGGCCGTGTGATGGGCGAAGCTTCAAAGGAGTTTGCAGGCAAAGCTGATGGGAAGACCATTTCGATGGTGGTGAAGGCGATGCTGTCATAGCAGTGTTGAACGGTAAACGGTAAACGGTAAATGTTGAATGGTAAACGGTAAATGGTTAGTGGTAAATGATTAGTGTTAAACGGTAAATGGTAAATGTTGACTGGTAAACGGTAAATGGTTAGTGGTAAATGATAAATGTTGAATGGTAAACAGTAAATGGTTTTATAGTGGTATCAATTCACCTCAGCCTCTTGAGCCTCTTGAGCCTTTTCATTTATAAACATTGACCATTAACAATCAATTGATACCATCGATGATGAATAAATCGTTGTTATACTTTCTGAAATAATGCATTGCAACTTGGCCTTCATCAAACACATACCTTTTTTATTGTTGTTCACCTTGAGCATAAACGCAGGCATAGGACAGGGGAATTATGAACCGACCAAGGTTCCAGCCAAGTTTGAAAAGGAACTGGCGGAGGCTGTGCTCATGGCAAATGGAGGCCAGCCAGAAGCGGCTATTAACTTGATCATAGACATGATCGATAAATACCCGACGTGGACTGCTGCTAGAAAAGAACTGAGTAAAATCTTTTATGAAATGGATCGGTGGCAAAAAGCGGTTGACCAACTGGAAGCCATGCTGGCCATTGATACCATTTCTCAGCTCCCTGAGCTCTATTCTTTAGGACGCATATATGAAGTCATCAATGAGCCCAAAAAGGCGATTGCCTGTTATGATGCGGTACTGAAGAAAAATCCTGTTGATAAGGCGCTTACGGACCGCGTAATGGTGAGTAAACAAGCACTTGAAAAAAAGACAAACTTGTGGAATAGCAACGATGTCATTCGGTTTAATTCATTTGACTCCGACATCAACACTCCAAACCATGAATTTCTCGGCAGATGGATACTGGATGGACAGACCATGGTCTTTACGCGTCGGGTCTTTAACCAGGAGGATATATTCTTTGCTTCGTTTGACAGTACTGCAGGCTTGTGGCGGTTAGAAGAGTTTACATTCAATTCGCCGCAAAACGAAGGAGCCCATGCTTTATCACCGGATGGTAATTATTTGATATTTAGTTCGGACAACAGAAAGGATGGACTTGGGAGTTCTGATTTGTATTTATCCTTTAAGCAAAACGGGCAATGGACCAAGCCAACCAACATGGGACCGGCCTTTAATAGTACCGCCTGGGATGGACAGCCTTGTTTTGGTCTGGATGGCTTGACTTTGTTTTATGCCAGCAGCCGGCATGGTGGCATGGGTGGTCGGGATATCTGGTATGTGTACCAGCTAGCGGCAGGGAAATGGTCAAATCCAATCAATGCAGGTCCTACCATCAATACGGCAGAGGATGAAGAGAGTCCTTTCGTTCATTTTGATGGACAAAGTATATACTTTATGCGCAATAGCAAAGAGGGATTGGGAGGGTATGATCTCTATATGGCCAGAAAAGGCATTGATGGCAAATGGCTAAAAGCTGAGAACATGGGCTCACCCATCAACACCGGAGCTGATGAAGGCGCATTGACACTTCACCCTGATGGGCGAAGGGCGATTATCACCCGGATGACAGAGGAAGCGAAGAATGATTTATTTGAATTTGAACTACCCGAGCAATTCAGATCAGCAGAGTTGCAGGCCCTTGTGGTCACGATTACTGATCAGGGAACTGCAAAACCTGTACGGGCAAGAATTGAGTTATTTGAAATCGGGGAATCGGATACGATCCGATTGTCGCAGTGGGCTGATAATGATGGAAAAATTTCGGCTGTCACGCGCAGAAATGTTAGTTATGGCCTAATGGTGTCGGCAGATAGTTACATCATGTTTTCCGCAAATCTAGGTCCTGATACATCATCGCAGCGTGAATTGGAAATCAGGATGATTTCGATCGCCAATGCATCGGAAAAAGTGATCGTATTGCAAAATGTATTTTTTGAAAGCGGTTCTGCTGCATTACTTTCAGCCTCTGATCCCGAGTTGAATAAACTCTTGTGGACACTGCGCAAGAATACAGAGATGAACATCGAAATCCGCGGACACACGGATCATGAAGGCGATGAAAAAACCAACCAGGTGCTCAGTGAGGCCAGGGCTGAGGCCGTATACCAATATCTCACAGGCAGGGGCATTGATGCCGGAAGATTATCCTTTGTTGGTTTTGGAGAAAGCCAGCCTGTTGCAGATAATAGTACGAAGGAAGGAAGGAAGCAAAACAGGAGGACGGAGTTTAAGGTGAAGTCTGAATAGTAATCGATCAGGTCCCTGAGCTGGGGGAAAGTTACTAAGTGAAAGACAGGAGGGTCTTTTAGTCTTTCGAATGTTACGACATGAATTAGTGCTGGTCCCTGAGCCTGTTGAATGTTACGATGTGAAATACCCCGGTCCCTGAGCTTGTCGAAGGGAAGGAAAAGGCACCCCCTCCTCGCTGCCCACTTCGCTATGCGAAGTGGCAGCGAGAGAAGAGTTCTTCTCATTGTGCCCTTCTACAGGCTCAGGGACCGAATAGAATTTTCGCTAAAATATCTTCTAACAAGCTCAGGGACCGAATAGAATTTTCGCTAAAATATCTTCTAACAAGCTCAGGGACCGAAGAAGATTTTCGAAGAAAGTATCATTTAATAAGCTCGGGGACCGAAGAAGATTTTCGAAGAAAGTATCATTTAATAAGCTCAGGGACCGAAGAAGATTTTCGAAGAAAGTATCATTTAATAAGCTCAGGGACCGAAGAAGATTTTCGAAGAAAGTATCATTTAATAAGCTCAGGGACCGAAGAAGATTTTCGAAGAAAGTATCATTTAATAAGCTCAAGGACCGAAGAAGATTTTCGAAGAAAGTATCATTTAATAAGCTCAGGGACCGAAGATAAATTTAGCCGAAAGGGCTAACTAACGCACTCAGGGATCGAGGTAAATTTTCGAAGAAGGGATCATCTAACAGCCCAGAGACCAAAAGAAAAAATTGATAAGAATATCATCTGACAAGCCAAAGGACCCATTGGGAATTTTCGAGTATTATCCCTTTTTCTTCTTCGCCTTAGCAGCTTTAATGCTATCTATTTTAGCCTGATTTGGTGCATCATGTTTTGGTGCTTCGTTGCCACCTCCCTCGTGATTAGAATACTTCTCTTCTTTAGAAAGTGAGTCAGCCAAATGTACAATGGAATCAGCCATAATACTATCCATCGCAGTCACACTGGAGTCCTGTGGCGTTGATGATTTGGTATCCGCACTATTCTTTGGCATACCATTACAGGTGAGGATGGAAGAAAATATCAGGATGGTATTAATCGAGAATAACCAGTTTTTCATTGTAGAGAATTTGGGTGTTTGAACGGATAGAAAGTATGTAGGTGCCTTGAGCCAGCATACCTTTGTTGAAGGTCAGTTTATTTTCGCCGGTCTTAGGTGAATCGCGATAGAGCAATCTGACAAGCCGGCCATCTGCATCAAATAATTCGATATGAATCGGTTCGCGTTCAGTCGTGGTAAACGTAACCTGAAGAAGATCATACACAGGGTTTGGGAACACACGAATATCTTTTCCAACTATCGTTTCATCTATACCTACCACCGTGCCACCGGAGACTTCAGCGACCCAGGTTTTATATGTATTAAAGGCATTCTGACTACTGATATCTGAACCATAGCACCCCGCAAGCCAGATCCTGGGATCAGCGCTATTGTGTCTGCGTGATATACCCGTGTAGTCGCCCCAGCGTTCCACGTTATCGCTTAAAAAATCAACGAAGTTTTCTCCTTCTTTGACCAATGCGGATGGTGACCAGGTGAAATCCTGATCACAATTGACCACTCTTACTTGCGGATAGGTGTCTTCAGAACTTCTGAGAAAAGCAATCATCACGGTAGGATTATTTGCAGTCTTTGAAAAGGAAGCAACAGCCGGATAAGCGTAGTCATAACTTCCCTGCAAGCCAAGCATATCAGATGCGATTTCAAGATCACTTACATACATGCGATTATAGTTGATGCCATTCCAGCCTTCACCAATGTCTGAATGAAAAACAAAATGGAGAATACCATTGAGATAAAAGGCACTTTGAATACGGCAATCACCATTGTCCAGTTGATCAGACGTACCTGCCTGAAATGCATTGGCGGCGGGGCTATAGGCTGACGTACTAATGGCAAAACTATTCAGTGCGGGTGCACCGCTTATATCATCCGTAAGATCCCAAAGGATGATTTTATTATCACCAGAGGATTCATTGCTGACGAAGTATATACCGGGGCCATAATTTCCTTGATGCCCAAACGAAGCGGGTACTATGGAGAAAGCGTCAAAGGCGGTGGAGGTCAGGCCTGACCAGTATTGCCAGTCAAGGCTCTGACCTGCGTAGCCGGCTGCTTTTGGAATCTGATATATGACGGATTGATTGAATGAATTGCCGGCAAAGAGATTTCCGGTGATATAGATTTCGTTGTTTGAAACGCCGAGGGCCGGATAATCAAACCAGCAATTATTATTGAGTGGATTGCCGGTGAGCGTATAGGTCCACCAGCCGTCCTGGGGATTATTGCTTTTTGAAAAAGACACCAGCACCTTTGAGGTATTAGCATTGGATCCGTGCAAGAGTACCAGAACAAAACGATCTGCGCCGCTGTCATAGATCACTTTTGGATCGTAGATCGAAGCGGTGAGAGAGTTGTCATTGAAAAAGTCACTCCAGAAATCAAAATACAGGAAGGTCCCGGAGCCGTTATAATATTCAATGCCATCATTATTGGCCGTGATGATAAATCCACCATTGGATATTGCCATTGAATTATCCGGTGGGGTACTCTCGGTCGACCAGTTGGCTTCAAAGTCGACACCGATGACAGGATTTACGGCGCGACCTCCCTTTTCGGTGGCAGGAACAGGGAGCATCGAACTTCGTTTAAGTGCTGCTTTTTCTTCCTTGATCTGCATCACCTTGTCTGTGTAATGCTTCCTGCTGGAAATATTTCTGACGGAGACAGCCCATTTGTCACCGACAATGGCGTGGTCAATAGACGCAGTTAAGGGAGCAGTGATTCTACTGGAAACAACGGCTGCGTTTTGGGTCTGCGGCGAAGTGCCTTGAACAGGCTTGATTTTTAGAGCTTGTGCATCGATCACGCCAATGACCAGCAGGCAGAAAATAGGGACTAAAATGGGTTTGTACGACATGAGTTAGAGTGAGCTAGGTGAAAATACAATCCGGTTAGCGGGGTTGAAGATATAATTTATGTGTTTGATCATATTAAGATATGGGCTTTTTAGAATTATTTTAGATCCTGATACTACCAATCAGGATTTTTTAAATAATTTCTGATGTGCAGTTGATCAGGATCCAGTAAAGGAATATGACTATTTTCACAATCTTCGTGTTAACTTTATTCGACAAATGTACGGTATGAAAAAACATATACTACTGTTCTTGCATCTCATGATACTGACCGTAGCCTTTGGTCAGGCAAATATATCGTTTACCGACAAAACCAACTTTGCCGGACTCGGAGGGAGCCACCTCAACAATGGCCTGGCCCTCGGTGATTATGATGGCGACGGTCGCGAAGACCTGTATGTATCTGCCCTCAATGGTGGACCTAACCGGCTATACCGGAATCTTGGCAACTTTTTATTTGAAGAAGTTTCAACCCAGGCCGGTGTTAACTATGCTGGTACCAGCAAAGTGAGTAGTTGGGCTGATATCGACAATGATGGCGATGCAGATCTGTATGTGGGCAACCGGGACGAATTGGATCTCCTGTACATTAACCAGGGTGATGGTACGTTTGTAGAGGAAGGAGCCCTACGGGGCATCTACAATCCATTTCCGGCCTCATCTGTTTTATTTGCAGACATCAATCGTGATGGCTGGCTTGATCTTTACCTGGGGAATGTTAATAATCCCAATAAGCTCTATATTAATAATGGCGGCGGGTACTTCACCGATCATACACAGGCCAGTGGTGCTGGTGATCAGGCGGTGGCGATGGGTTCAGTTTTTTTTGATTTTGATCTCGATGGGGATGATGATCTCTACCTGACGCATGATGCACAGGTGCCGTACATCCTTTTTGAAAATATGGGTGATGCAACGTTTACAAACATTTCAGCGGATGCCAATGTCAACTATGCGGGCTTCGGAATGGGTGCGGATGTAGGTGATTTCAACCTCGATGGGTATATGGACCTTTATATCACCAACCTTTATGACAATGTGTTGTATCAAAATAGGGGGGATGGTACTTTTGAAAATGTAGGCGAAGCATTAGGCGTCAATGATCCGGGCATGGGATGGGGCAATGTATGGGGTGATTTTGATAATGACCGATTGCCGGACATCTATGTAGTCAATGACTATTATTTTTCGCCGTATGACAATGTGTTGTATCGCAACACCGGCACAGGATTTGAAATCGCTTCTGAAGGAGATCCGTGTGAAAGTCCCTATGCTGGTTATGCTACAGTGGCTGCAGACCTGAATGATGACGGTCGGCTTGATATACTGCTGGCCAATAGCGGAGCACCAGGTGTTCAACTATTTCAGAATACAACCAGCGATGTAAAACATTTTATCAGCTTTCATCTGGAAGGGGTCGAATCAAATCATGATGCGATCGGAGCGAAGATAGAAGTGTATACTGCTGCCGGTATCCAGTATGATCAGGTGATTGGCAATAGTGGTTGGGCCGCTGACAATGGAAGGTGGATTCATTTTGGATTGGCGGATCAAGTGGTCGTTGATAAAATAATTATCAAATGGCCATCAGGCGTTGTAGAAGAAATTCAAAATCTGAATGGCGATCAGAAGTATAGGATCAGGGAGGGTGAAGGGGTGATCACCGCTGCGAAAGAAATAACAAGCACGATCAAATCTTGCCAGACGATTTTAAATGATGATCAACTGAATATTCGTTTTCTTTCTACGCCTGACATTCAATCTTTGAACATCTCAGATATGGCAGGCAGAAGTATTCCGGCATCTTATACACTATCGCAGGAGGTAGTGAATGTTGTATTTCCATCGTTGCCGTCAGGTATTTATCAGTTGATGGTTGTGCAGGCGGATGATGTGTGTGTGTCGATGTTTTGGCATGTGGGTGGAATAAGATAATAGGCGATCCCCTCATATTGATGTCATTTTTGGGAACACATAGTTCGGCTACGCTCACTACGAGGATGAACGCAGATGCACTTTAAAAATGATTAGCGCTAATTTGATAGTACTGCACAATGTCTAATCTTCTGAGCTCCTAACCTCCTAAGCATTTTTTGGAACGCAGATAACGCAGATGCATTTTAAAAATGATTTACGCAAATTTGATTATACTGCTTCATGCCTAACCTAGCTTCGGCATACAATGTCATCATCGATACTATGCAAATGCCTTTTGGAGTGGCTGTATTGTATTATGAGCAATCACTGGAAGACACCATATGCGGGCAAATCACAATTGCATTCCTTGTAGAACATAAATGCCTACCTGTGCTGCAGATAATTCAGGAGAGTATTTGTCCCGGTGACACGCTGTTGTATGATGGAGAATGGTTATTGGAAGAAGGGCAGCATACTTTTACACATACCGACCCGGTGACGCTTTGTGATACGGTTCTCGATGTGTATATCACGCATTATGTTGCGCCGGTCATTGCAGGTGAGGTGGCATGGAGTTGTATTGAGTTTGGTTCTATACTAATTGATCCGACAGGTGCGCCGCCCCTGGTTATCCAATGGGAGGAGCTCGCGGGAGATACATTGGTTTCCCAATTACCCGAAGGCACATACTTCGTTCATGTCACAGATGCTCATCAATGCATGGCTTCCGATACGTTTGAGGTGGTGGCTAGTGAGCTCTTGTCATTCTCGCTGGAGGATCACTATCTGATTCCGGTAGGCGACAGTATCGTGGTGCAGGTAGAAGGTGATATTCATGAACCAGGCCTTGTCTATGCGTGGCAGCCTCCGGGATTATTTCAGTGCACTACATGTCCATCGTCATGGTTGGGCACACTTACGGATACAATGATTACAGTCAGCATCACAGACATCGATGGGTGTGTGTATACCTTAAGTGTGGTGGTAAACCTGTATGCGTCCCTGCAAGATCATATCTACATCCCCAATACCTTTTCGCCTAACAATGATGGCTTCAATGATACCTGGCTGATCTCCGTTAGTGGTGATGAAGTGTGGATAGAGGAGTTGATGATCTTTGACCGTTGGGGTACGATGGTGTATGTCGCCAATGAAATTGATTTGGCCTCCTTTCATGGATGGGATGGTACTTTCAATGGCCAGCAGCTCAATCCGGCGGTCTTTACGTACCTCGGGCGGCTGAGATCGGCTGATGGGCAGGAGGTACTAGTCAAAGGGGATGTGACGCTGGTGAGGTAGAGAGGAAAGGTCGAACCAGTTGATGCATGCCTTAAGCATCTTGGGCGATCTATTCAAAACAACCTGCAGCTTCGAATGAAGGTATGCTTGGATTATTAACCCCATCTTCGACCTGTGTTGGAAACTGGCATCCTGCCCCGGAGATCGGATCTTCCTCTCCCGTGTCCAGGCAACGATAATTGCAAACCTTTCCTTCCAGGGTGGCGGTGGTACCGTCAAGTGCTTCGACCTCCATGACAATGGAGTACACGCGATTTTTATATTGGTTATTGACCGTACCATCCCATAAATTATCAGGGTCATTGGGTGAACCATCTTCAAAATAAAAGACCGTTGTGCCTTCTTTGTCGCTGATGCGAAAACTGCGGATAAATTTGATGTTTTGATCACCAGATACTATAAGCACATCATTGATACCATCTCCATTGGGCGTAAACACATTGGGTACATAGACATGACCATTGCCCACCGTGGCATTGATGGCGGGTGTATTACAGCACCCATCGAGGGGATTTGAATTGCAATCTTTTTTACAGGCTGTTGATAAGGTGATGCATGCTATGATGAAAAGCAGATGGTATGTGAGGGTAGATTTAAAATGGTTCTTAGAGTCGGTTCAATTAATGAGGGTTAGACGTAAATGTAAGGTGAAATGATTGAAAAGATGATGACTTGTTTTGGGCTGGGGGGAAATAGCTGAATTAAATCCCTGAAGCCCACTGTCAAAAATTTAAAAATTAAACCGTAATCCCATCCCACTCCCCGCAATCCCAAATTCCAATTTCTCATATTCAAGACTGGTATCCTTCAACTTGCCGTTGTATAGCTTAGCAGCTTTCAAGGCATGCCGGGAGTAGCTACTTGTAAAGGGAATGGAGGCTATGAGTGATGCTGCACCAATCGCGGTAACTTCCCATGGGGCAGATTTTTCCTGGATGGTCGAAAAGAACTGCCAGCCAATGATAAAGCCGCCGGCAAATCCGAAAAATCCGGCAGTTCCATGTTTACGCTTCGCCACGAGCATTTCCTTATAAGCCTCCTTGTTGGGCTTCATGAGTGTTACCATCTGATTTGGTTTCAACTTTTGGCCATGGTAGTAAAAGCGGGACACTTGTTTTTTTACAATGGTTATGCTATCAGGCATTTGCTGACTCTGGATGGTACAGATGATACAAAGCGTGAATGAGAGCGTGAGGAAGCTTTTCATGAAAATGGATTTTCACAGTTTTGAAATATGGATTGGTGGGGGGAAGGTATTTCAATTTTTTGAACAGACTGGACTGGAATGGTCCGAAATATACAATTACAGTACTAATTCTTACCTGACGTTGAAAACGTCTGCACAGATTGCTACCTGATGCCAGATTTTTTTGATTTAACGTACGCGATCTTAAGTCAACTTAAGCTCAACTTTGGGTGCTTTAACATACGCGAGTGCTTCGACCTCCATCCGCGCATCTTAATGCGACAGCTCAGCAACCACTTAAGTCACCTTAAGCTCAACATTGTTTTTTAGCTATAAGACAATCATTCTGGTCCCCCTTTTAGGTGGCAGGGGGTCAGTTGGAGTATGGAGCGACGAATGAGATTCCTACCTGACGTTAAAAACGTCTGCATAGGTTATTACCTGATGCAAGATTTTTTTGATTCGATGTATGTGAATACTTCGACCTCCTTTCGCTTATCCTCGTGCTGCAACTCAGCAACCACTTAAGTCAACTTAAGCTCAACTTTGTCTTTTTACAGCGGCCTGCGGCCGCTATTTCAGCATGTAGGCCCTGAGATAAATCTTTCGCGTAGGTACCCCATTTAGGGGGCAAAGGGGGTTAAGCGCACGGACTCCATAATTATGCAATAATAATTTTTTTTGTATTTTTCAATTTCTTTCCCCTCGTCCTGGTTCTATTCCTAGCGTCAGCATGCATATGATTGGATACTATGGATATGCATGAATAGCACATTAACAGATATACTCCAGGTACACGGACATCGTAATTTTCCGGCGCAGTATCATGGTCATCACAGGACAATTAATTTGAGACAACCTTTTATCTTTCCCCTTTAAACCCTATCCTATGAGAAATCAATACCACATACCGAAGGTGATTATAGAAAAGATGATTGCTATTGTCATCCTTCTGTTGCTTCCACCTCTATACATCGAAGCACAAGCCCAATCGCTAAAAATAACTGCTACCGGAACTGGACAAACTACGGGGCATATTGCCAATCTCAGTATTACAAATACCACGGGATCAACGGTCAGGATCAATACACAAACTTGCTATATCCCTTCTGATGGAAAATACCAACCTTATGTAGCCACCATACCAGGTACATCAGTGCCTCCGGGAACCAGCTATCTTCATGTTGAGGGTTATTGCGCAAATGTGTATGCCCATCCAGTCCCGGAAGGCAACCCCATGCCACTCGTTACAGATTGGATTCCGGTCATTCAACCTGGAATAGATGTCCCAAGAGGAGGCACCAATATCCTGACCACACCGGCAGTGCCGGCATTTAAACCCGAGGATATTCCAGGTCTTGTCCAAACATCAGGCTATACGCCATTGCCCACCAATGCGTCACAAGCCATCATGACGACCTGGCCAAAAACAAATATCCCTTTCGAAGGAACGATTAAACCAGGGGCGCATCCAAAGCCCTTTGCACCTGTACTGGTCGAAGCAGCAAACAGGATTACCAAAGCATATGATGACCTGAAGCATGCGGGCGATGTTAATACTCCTTTCAGTGGTGAACCGCAAAAAGAAAGAGAAGCCATCATTCAACAAACCTTTTGGATGTATACTGCCCGGATCACAGGGAGGCATTATCAAAAAGAACAATTCCGCGAAAAGGTAATCAAGCAATTTGAAGACAATAGCGATACGGAGGTAGAAAGTTTGTCCAAAGAAGAAAAGGAAAAACTGGAGAGCGGAATAGATGTTTTCTGGAATACATTTATAAATGTTAGCATCGAGGCCAAAGTCCTGAACGGAAACAAAAATGCGGCTGGATCAACGAGTACCACAAGCACGTTAATGCCACCCTGGGATAAAATTGAATTGACCGATGAACGAATGAAACCCGGTTATCATTATGCGAATACAGGTCTAAATAACTTTCCATGGATACCCGTGATCGGTGGTGCAGTAGCAGCGGGCACCCTTGTCTATTTTTTAATTGATGATAAGGAAGAGGTTGATACTATCGATTGTGCATTTACTGCCTCAGTCATATCTACTAGCAGTACCTGCGGGCTTTCGAACGGTGGTATTATACTTAATGTCATTCCCCCGGGGTCCTATTCGTATCAATGGTCAAACGGTGCAGTGAGTCAAGAACTCAATAGCATACCTGCCGGAAATTATTCAGTGACGGTTACCAGGGCTGGTACAACTTGTACTCAGGTTGTCCAAGCTCCTGTCACTAATAATAATCAGAGTTTTAATGCTACCATTTCAGCCCAGGATACAGATTGTGATCAACCAAATGGTTCTGTTACCGTCACACCGTCACCATCGGGGACCTATACTTATCTCTGGTCGAATGGGGCTACTACACAAAATCAATTTAATCTTCCTGCGGGAAATTATGCTGTTACGATTAGTGCAGGAGGCACATGTGAAAAATTGCTTTCAGCTCAAATTGGGACAGCACCATTTGAACCATCAGTATCTTTTAATACAACCCCATCCACCTGCGGTGGATCTGATGGCACTGCAACTATTATAGTTAATCCCCCAGATCAATATACATATGCATGGTCCAATGGGCAGAGTGGATCGAGTATATCAGCTTTGGCTGCGGGATCATACAGTGTGACCGTATCAAAGCCTGGCACTACGTGTACGTATGTAGCAAATGTATTGGTGGGTGACATATCCGCTTCTTTTTCGATTTCCATTTCATCGACGATGTCCGGATGTGGATTATCAAATGGCACCGCCAATGCAATTGTTGATCTTCCGGGTTCATATGATTTCATTTGGTCGAATGGACAAACAGGTCCACTAGCATCAGGATTGGCAGAAGGATCATATACGGTTACGGTTTCTATTGCAGGAACCTCATGTTCAGAAGAGGCCAGTGTTACGATAACCGAAACGCCAGCTTCATTTGTAGTTTCTTTGACCGCCACCCCGGCAGGTTGCGGACTGACTGATGGAACCGCAATGGCCACAGTTAATCCACCGGGAGTTTATACTTATATGTGGTCAAATGGACAATCAGGCTTTCAGATTGCAGGTCTTGTTCCAGGGAATTATACAGTAACAGTCACTTTACAAGGGGAGGATTGTACTCAGCAAGGCAGCATCAATGTACAATCCACTCCATTTCCTTCAGATATATCCTTCACCACAACACCTTCATCATGTGGTGGATCCGACGGAACGGCAACAGCAATTCTAACACCTCCAGGTGAGTTTAATTATCAATGGTCAAATGGTCAAACCGGCAGCCAGTTGTCAGGTGTGAATGCCGGAACATATACGGTGACGGTAACGATCCCCGGAACCAATTGTTTGAAAGTAGCAACCACAACTGTAGAAGAAATACCAGCTACTTTTACTGTAAGCGTAACCACCACACCTGCAGGATGCGGATTAAATAACGGCACAGCTACTGCTACAGTAACTCCACCGGGCAATTATGATTATGCATGGTCAAATGGGCAAACTGGTAGCCAGTTATCTGGTGTATTAGCAGGAGCATATACCTTGACGGTTTCAATAGCAGGTACCCAATGTTCAAAAATAGTAAGCACTACTATCGAACAGTTGCCACCTACATTCAGCCTTTCTTTTAATTCTACACCGTCTGGATGTGGATTGAATAATGGATCTGCAGTAGTGAATGTTACGCCACCAGGCTCATACACTTACCTGTGGTCCAACGGCTCCACGGGTATGCAAATTACTAATGTCGGACCCGGTGTATACGCGGTGACCGTTACGATTACCGGAACATCATGTTCAACTACAGGCTCAGTGACTGTAGGACAAACTGGCGGCGGCTTTACAGCGACCTTCACCACTGTCAATGCAGATTGCGGAGTGGCCAATGGATCAGCAATCATTACCGTGAGCCCACCGGGAGAGTATACGTACCTGTGGTCCAATCAACAGACGGGCAATAAGCTGCAAGGGGTTGGCCCGGGTACATATGCTGTCACGGTTACAGATGATGGTGCATGTACGGAAGCCTTTTCTGTTTCCATCGGAGAGGACATCGCTGAATACATTAACATCCTCAGCACCACACCGGGAACGTGTATTGGTGGAGGTAATATCAGATTTACAGTCACTACACCAGGTGCAGGTCCGTTGGTAATTGAAGTAATAGGACCAGGAGGAATGAATACGTTTACAGTGGGCTCTGGAGTTTACAATCTTTCCTCATTTATGTCGGTAGTGCCCGGATTCTACACCATCACCGTTACGGATCAGTCGATAGGACCTTTGTGTTCAGAAACGGTTAGTGCGACTATAACAGATATTACACCTCCAATTGATTTATTGGATGATTTTTATACGGCCGAAGGATCACAACCTTTGGAAGAAAATGCCCTGGAGAATGATGAAGGATTAAATATTCAAATGACCCAGGTGGACAATGAGGATGGAGGCACAGTATCCTTTATGCCGAATGGTGATTTTACCTTTATCGCGGATATAGGATTTAGCGGGGAGGCCTCCTTTGTCTATACGGTCACCGATGCGTGTGGAAATACAAGCACTGCTATAGTGACCATTATAGTGGATGAAGTGCCATGTGATATTGAAGTGGATTTTGAAAGTACACCTGCATCTTGTGGGCTGGAAGATGGAACAATAACCGTCATCGTTACTGGGCCTGGTGAGTATGATTATGAATGGAGCAATGGGGATACAGGGCCTACGATTCAAAATATTCCTCCCGGAGGGTACTCGGTGACCATTACTGATCTCAATTTGGGTTGCACCTATGAGGCAACTATCATTTTGGAGGGACTGCCTGCAGATTATATTGAGGATATAGAAGTGATACAACCAACTTGCGAAGGAGATGGTGATATTGAATTTATTGCGCTTAGCCCCAGTCAGAATAGTTTGTCCATGTTGGTGGAACATCCTTTTGGAGCTGGTGAATTTGATATTGAACCGGGGTTGATACGTTTATCGGATTATGTAACAACAGTACCTGGAGAATATTTCGTTGAAGTGTCAGATCCGGCCGCAGGTCCGGGTTGTTCAGAATCCTTTACGGTAACGATCAACCAGCCACCTCTACCAGAAATTGAGGTCGTAGAAATATTCCCTCCATCCAGTCCAGGTGCGATGGATGGATCTGCTTTTGTAGAAGTGATAACACCTGGGCAACTTCCTTACGCTGTGTATATTGACGGTTTGTTCTCGTTTACGGTTAGTCAAAACAATTTCTTTTTATTGGGGCTCGGCGTAGGCATACACACGGTATATTTGGTGGATATCCAGGGATGCCAATCCAATACCGTGCAGTTTTTTGTACCGCCACCGAATGAAGCTTTTGCATTTGGTGTCAGCATCACCGATGCAGGTACCTATAGTACATCCAATGAACAACCTTCCGTATATCAACCCGGGAAAATGTGGCGAAGCGTGCTTTCCGGGTCGTACCGATTTGATGTCGGAAGTATTCAACAGGTTGTAAGAGTACTCTATGCCCCAACGCTCAGGATGAATATCGGGGAGAGCGTAAATGGATTCATCGCCATGGAATATTTATCCGGACCGGATGATTTTCAATGGAAAGGCATCGGGTTACGTGCTCAGGCAGGATTGGGCACCTACATTGAACAGCATGATCCTGCGGTGAATCAAACGGCAGAACCAGTCTACTGGTTGATTCGTGCTTCAGTGGAACATACTGTTTTCAAGCGGATTCTCCTCACAGGAAGCGTATCCGCCAGAGGTTTAGACTATATAGCGCCTATAGGCTGGGAATTTGGTTTCCGGATGCCTTTTTATACATGGAAAAAAGGCGGAGGGGGGCAACGGAGCAAATAGCCCACATACCCGGTTCCTAAACACCAAACCTGTCGATCCGAAATATCCTCATAACCTCAAAACCTTAAAAGCCCATAAGCTCATAAGCCTTTCTTTATTTCACCACCGTTATTCTTTTAAACGAACTATTAATATATCCGATTCGCCTTTGCTCTGTTCAGTAAGATTGCCTGAACGAGTCGATGTGGCCTGTATAAACAACGTGAGATTATTTTCATCCAAAAGTATTTTGGCCATGGATTCCACCTATGGTTTCCTTCCAAGTCACTTTGCCCTTTTCATTGATCACGATGAGCCCGTCATATGTTTCAGGTCGCTTGTCTTGGTTGGACTCAAAGTAGCTCAACAGTCCAACAGCTCCCGAACACTTCGGGATATGAATTTCAAAACACCACCTGCTGTATGTAGTACGAGAGCCAAATAATTGTCTCTTAAAGTCTATTTTTGAGTGAAGTGGTGCATCAGTTAACCGTGTTGTTCTTTCGTGCCAGGCTCACCCCGAAGATGCGCCATATTAGTATACCTTAAACGGGCAATAGAATTCAGCAATAAATTATCTTTTTCAATATTCCAATTACTTAGTATAATTTGGAGATTCACACTTTTGCCAATACTCAACTATTATCTTCAATAAACTTTTTAAATCTTGAAAACTCGAAGGTTTGACAAAAAATCCTTGAATAGATTTTGAGTAAGCATCAATAACAGCTTCTTGTCTAGAGCTGGTTGTAAAAAATAAGTAAGGGATGGTTTTTATTCGTATGTCCTCGTTTTCATGAATTTGCTTTCGTAGCTCTATGCCATTTAACTTTGGCATATTAATGTCTGAAAAAACAATGAAAGGCTCTGTGGTTTTTGAGGTCAAATAAGAAAGAGCTTCTTGTCCGTCATTAAAAAATATAATTTTATTTTTATAATTGAGTTCTTTAAATGCTTCACTAAACGTCTCTTGGTCATCAGTGTCATCTTCAACGATGATAATGGCTCCATTCTTATTCATTGTATTTTGTTTAAAAGTTTAAGGTGCAAATGTACAACTTCATTTTTTGCATTAAGGTTCAAATTAGTTGGTTGTCCAAGCATGAGGCACAACGGTTCTGGGCTACACGATGTTTTTTAATTGGGATTTGTAGGCACGAAATTTTTCGTTTGCAGGTAAGCCCTCAAATAAAAAATATTTGTATAGCGCATGTGTATGCCTTGGATGGTCATTATAGTTCTTTAACGAAAGAGTTTCCAAAGAGTGAAAGTCCCTTCTACACGGGCATCTCATCCCAGCGTATTAGTAAGTCGCAAGGCTTGCCCTGAATAAGTTGATGTATAGCACGAGACTGCGCAAAGCAGGTCGAGGTAAAAGATGCATGGGCTACCTGTGTTGAGCGGGATGCGGGCTAGGCAAAGCGAGTCGAATCAAAAGTTCAAAATCTTATTCTTGGCACTAAGCCTACCCTTCATTGATTCAATCGGCGCAGAGATAAATCATTGCTGGATCATTTCATCTAAGATGCTCGTTAACCGGATAAACCGCCGGGAACGTAAAAAAAAACCTAATCAGAGGATGATTTTTTTGAAGGGCAGCGGCGTAGCTCGCGAACGCTCAGCATTGCCTATCCTGGGCGTTTACAAATTGAGCGTGGAAAGAGACGAAGGGTGAGTGGCGTACCCGGTAGTAATACCTTGTGGGGCGGACTCGATTTGGCGTACATGATTAGCCGTCTACGAATTGGAGAAGGGTTAATTTAGTTCAATTCTTAAGCATTAGTAGGCCATTCATTGATACTAGCTCACCGCTTATTTGAAGCATATAAACACCGCCCCCAAAGTCTTTCATATCTATTTGAACTTCCTGCTTGCCCTGATTAAAATAAATTGTGTTTTGGAGTACGATTGATTTTCCTGAAATATCCGTTACTAAAAGTTTGTAATTCCCTGGATGCGTTATAGAGAAATTTGCATTACAGATGCCACTGGACGGATTGGGAAATATATTCAGCGAATGATTGATTTGAATTTCAGCAATATTGGTTACAACAGCACGACCAACTTTGCGAATCACAAATGCTCCGAATAGAGGGAATTGGGACACAGGCAATTTAGTAGACCCAATAACAGGGGCAAACGTATGTCCATCCATTGGCACGCTTATCATTCCGGTTGTGTTTACTGTGTCGGTTATGATGTCATCGTAATAATCCATCACATTGACTAATTCATAAATATCCCCTGCTTGCAATCCTGAGTTTGCTATATTTATTTGCACCGTTGGAGCACGCTCCCAATTATAAATGGCAATGTGAGCGCGACCTTGTTCGTATTTATTCGGGAACACAATGTATTCCAAACCGGAAGTGGGTTGTGTAGGTAAATACGTGTTTTGAGGATAATCTATATCCGTAAAGCCCCAAAGATAATATCCGTAAGCGACAGGTATGCCTGCCATTATTTTGTTTCCGGTAACGGATGCGTTAAACACAGGCGTGTTATTGAAGCCCAGACGAGTCTGGCAAGTAAAATAGTTGCTATCTAAAGTCATGTTATCTACCCCATAATTCAGCCCGAATGCATTGACTGGAGGTCTTGGCGTATTTAACCCGGCATACGTGTAATTGTGCTTAAAGAGCACATGGCGTATTGGGTTATTTATACCATTCGAAACAACAAAGAAATTATGCGTTCTGTAATTGTTGCCGACTCCGCCCAGGTTTTCGGAGGCAGCCCCTCCATTAAAAACAATATTTCTTTGAATATCGAAATTTCCAAGCGCATCGGTATTCGTAGTTTGCCACACCTTCATACCATACCCATAGGTGCTAAAAACAATATTGTTGTGAATCTTTTTTATACCGATCGTATCATTTTGTAAATACATGCCATGACCATGGCCTTCCCAATTTGCGCCATTGAGGAGATTGTTTCCAATGTTATAAATGATACAACCATATGTCTCCGTATTACTTGCCGTTTTCCATGAATCCAGTCCGCTGCCCATATCATGAACAATCAGGTTAATGAATTTAATATGCGCTGCCGTACAATATACATTTCCCAATCTGTTGATATTTGAATGGTCGCGGTCGAAGGTGTCCGTATTCACAAATTCTATTCCCCAAAACCATGTATGACTGCAATTGCCAAGGATAAAAACCAAGGTGTAAGACAATTGTCCATCAATCGTTACTCTTTCGTTGTCGTAATTTCTGAAAATGACAGGGGCATTTGCTGAGCCATTTGTAAAGCAGCTAAATGAAGTTTGCGTATCAAACGTATTCGTATAGGTTCCAGCCCTCACCCATATCCAAATCGTATCCATCGGGTTAGTAATGGCTACCGGAGAATTTAGGGCCTGCTGTAATTGCCAGGGGTTTCCAAAACTGCCATTGCCCTTTCCTGTGGCTGTAGGGGAGACATAAAAATGCAATGCAAAGCTATTGGAAACAAAGAACACAAAGCATAAGAAGGTAAAAAGATATTTTTTCATTGGATGTCTTTTTTGTGTCATTCATCTGGGGGAGAGATGTTCTTGATGGGCAGGAGTGCAGATCTGGTAGGACCGGTGGTGCTAATATCAACAGGCGGAGCACCTACTCGATTGGTGGCTGGCATTCTTATTTCCATTCTACAAGACGTTTGGCATTGTCTATGTCAAAATAGGTTGAAGTATTTTTAAAGGTAACATCTTCCATTGATTTCGGTTTAAAGTCGCTAAAAGTTGCATACTTCTCAATTGGATTTCCTTGACTGTCAAAATCAAGTTGTGAGTTCTTGTTCTCATCAATCAAGGCAATCATAGCGTAACGCCCGTTTTTTAGTCCGTAAATATGGCTTTTATATACTCCAATTGATGTTGTCCCCATGACATATCCGCCCGTTACTACCTTTTGTTTGTTGAAATTATCTTCGCTATCCATCACCGCAAAGAGCAGTCGTTTCCCTGCTTCTAATAATGGAATGCTAATATCAAAATGAAAGTAATTTTGTGAAAAATAGGAATCGTTGAGCAATTTTTGATGTAGCTGGTGTTCGCTTAATTCTTTACACAAGTCAATATCAAATCCCAGGTGTGTCAAAGAAACTGACATTGATTCAAAATTTATCTGTTCAGAGATTGGTTTTAGTTTGTGGTCTAAAGAGGTTTCTGCATCTTGGTTGATGTCATAATAGCTTAGCGTTTGCTCAAAATCAGTGTTATGCATATTGATTTTCTTAATTTTCTGATGAGCGTGGGAAAAAAAGGAAATACTTTTGTTCTTCAACCTTGGGCGAATGCATTGCCCACGCTGCCAGTTCCGATTATAGTTGTAATCATATTGTTTCCTGAATTAAATTATTATAGAAGAGTTCAGCAGGTACCTGCTGAATCCCTTTTCGTTTTTTAGTTTATAGCATATTTAAAAACATTTTCAGCAAAATGCTCTAATGATGTTGAAGTTGTTGACTCTTCAGTTCGCTTAGAAACAGAAAAGAATCCATCATTTATTCCTTTATACATTCCATTATATGAGTCGGCAACGCTTTCTGAAATTCCATATTCCATCAATGCTTTTTTATTATCTTCATATGGAAATTCAATATAGGGCAATCCAGGTTTATTAATTGCTTTACCCACAATGGATGCAATCTCATTGTGATTATAATGTCTGTCGCCTAATAGATCTACAAACGATTTGCCTTTGAAATTAAGCGTTGCAAGTTTATTGGCAGCATATTCTGCAATATCTTGGGTGGCAATCATACCCATGCTTAGATCAGATTTTACAGGTGAACCCATCATACCCATCCCTTTTATAACCCCAATTTGGTTAAACAAATTCTCCATAAAGTAAGAAGCCCTTACGCTTATGACGTTTACCTCTTCCGGCAATTTATTTAAGCGTAATTCCTGCCTGCCCAAACCTGCAACGATTCCGGTATTTTCAATATCCTGAGCGCCTTGTGATGATATAAATAGCACATTTTTAACCCCCGCATCTTTAATAGCGGTTATTTGCGCTTCACCTACTTCATCTTGATATTTTCCAATGTTATCCGATTGTAAGTTTGGAGGAATAATAAGTAACACCGCTTCTGCTCCTTTAAATGCATGACTCAAAAAAGCAGCATCATGTAAATCACCTTTTTCAATGATGGCTCCAAGGTTTTTTAGACTTTCCAGCTTTTCATCGTTACGACCAATGACTTTTACTTGTTTTCCTTTTGCTAATAAATTAGCTACTGTTTTAGAACCGATGTTACCGGTTGCTCCTGTGATGACGATCATAATTTAATTTTTATTTGATTAATTAATTTTTATTAGTTTTGTAAAGATACTAATAAGAGTTACTTAAAGTAACTAAAATTGAAAAAAGTAGGAACATACATGTAACTGACATGCCAAAAACAACAATATATCAATGCCCTGTTACTGCCACGCTCAGTGTGATAGGAGGAAGATGGAAGCCAATTTTAATTTACACTTTATCAAATGGAAGTAAACGTTTTGGTCAGTTAGACGCTATCATTACCGGCATAAGCCGAAAAATATTAACTGAACAATTGAGAGACCTGGAAGCCAATGGATTGGTCATTCGAAAACAATTTAATGAAGCGCCACCACGGGTTGAATATTCTTTGAGTGAAAAAGGAAGGACACTACAACCTTTGATGCAGGCCATGTGCGAATGGGGAAATGAACATGTGCTCTCGGCAAAGGGTAAATTGAGAGATACGAACACTAAAAGAGGGTGAACTAAAATGGAATTAGGTTAAGCGAAGATCCCGCCAAATGTGTAGCATTTGCGGCGGGATGCCAGATGCCAGACACCAGACACCAGATGCAATATACCTTTAGGTTATTAACTTCTCCACTGATTAAAAAGTTTAGCGGTACACTATACTGTCTTTAGATAATTACCTTTTCGAAATGGCTGTGTCTCTAAACTTTCTAAACTTATGGCCCGTTCGGGCCAAAACCTAATCTTTCTAAACACTAAGCCTCAAAGCACACGCTGCTACAGCAGATATCAGTCAATTAACATTCCGCTTTGCGGCTTCGTACCGTACGAGATCTACGCTACACTTCGACATCAACCTATCAACCTATCAACTCATAAGCCTATAAGCCTATAAGCCATCAACCCAAATGTTTTGCCCTCGTTTGTTTCGGCTGCGCCGATAAACGATCCCTGTGTTCTTCAGTAGTTTGTTTCTGCGAAACTTCACACTTACGAAACCCCGGGATGTTGGAGGTATTTCCATAATCAACCCATGCTTCGGCTCCGCTCAGCACAAGTCAACCCATCAACCCATAAGCCTATAACCCCATAACCCCACAAGCCCATAAGCCCATAAGCCCGCATCACGACTTGCCCACCCCCTTCAGGTACTTATCAAACCACCCCATCAACCGCAGATTGTAATCATAGCGTGCTGTTGAATTGGCATTGCCATGACCTTCACCCGGATAGAAGACAAGCTCTACAGGTGTTGTCGTCCTGCTCTTGATATGACGATAGAGTTCCATAGACTGTCCCGGATGCACGCGCGGGTCATCCTTTCCATGCATGATCAGCAATGGCGTCTTGCATTGATCCGCATAGTAGATGGGGCTGCGCTTCAGAAAGAAGTCATAATCCTCATACACCCATTTACGCGCATGCACGAGATATTCTTCATTGGGGATATCCGTGGTGCCCCACTTGGAGACATTATTACTGATGCCTACAAACATCACGCCTGCAGCAAACCGATCTGAATAGCGTGTAGACAACCAACCTGTCGCATAGCCTCCATAAGATCCACCGGTGACACCGACTTTAGCGGCATCCACAAGTCCACTGGCGATGAGATAATCTACACCATCGACCACATCATCAAACTCCTTACCGGCAGGATCACCCTGGCTGGATAGGGTAAAATCTACACCACGACCTGTAGAGCCACGATAATTTGGATAAAACGAAGCATATCCTTCTGCTGCACCTGTTTGTCCCGGATTGCTATAGCCGGTCAGCCATCCATTGTTGAAGTGCGCTTCAGGACCACCATGCACGATCGTGATCAACGGATATTTTTTTCCACTTTCTTCATGTAATGGCCGGATGAGAATCCCTTCTATTTCCAATCCATCTTTTGCTTTATACCGCACGACTTCTTGTTTGGCAAACTCTATATCCGCCAGAAATGGGTTGCTGTCCGTGATTCGTTTAAGTGAAGCCTGACCGGCTCCCTCAATAAAAAGTTCAGATGGATGATTGTATCGGTCGGCAATGAAAAGGCCGCGACCATTGGCTGATAATTCAAAATGAGTGATGCTAAATCCTTTCTCCAACGATTGGAAAACAGGTTTTGCTTTTGCTTCTGCTTTAATAATGCCATACACGGATTCAACTCCCGTGCTTCCCATAAAATGAATCTGACCTGCATCCTGCCAGATGATTTGTTCAAACATACCTTGCCATCCGTTGAGAAGCATGGTTGGTTTACCCCCGGAAGCAGGGACCACAAATAAACTACCATCCGTAGGATCATTGAGATCTGATCCTGCAATAAAAGCGATCTGTGTTCCATCCGGACTCCATTGAAAATCCCCAAGCTTTCCACTATGATCTATTTGGCCGAGAATCTTCATAGGTTCCACATTGATGATCGTGAGATGCATCGCCATGTAGGAATCATCGACAAGTGATGTAGGCGCATAGGCGCATAGCAACCGGTCTCCAGTCGGACTCCATTCAAATGTAGTAAAATGACCGGGCGTCTCTATCTCTCTCACCTGTTGGCCAAGACCTGGCCGCACGAGATAGATGTGTTGAACCGCAAGATTTAGTTCGTACAATTCAGGGGTGTAAGGCAACGCAGATTTTGGGCTATTGTCAGGGACTTTGGCTACAAAGCCCAGGGTCTCTCCATCCGGTGACCATTGATAATAGCTGATTGGTTGTTCAAAAGCAAACAATACAGTGGGTTCTCCTCCGGTGACCGGTATTTCATATAAAGCAGGGGCTTTGTCATTTTCGAGTTTGTTGAGAAATGTAATCGTATTATGTTCCGGACGGAAACTCACCATCCGAACATTACCGGTGTACACAAATGATGCACTGCTATCTGACGAGGATTGATAGACAAAGAGTTCGGCTCTCGATGGTTTGTTCTCAACGGTAGGATCAGACTGGACCCTGACCGTATAAGCGATGGTGCCGCCATCATCAGACCAACTCGCTGAAGCGACCGATTTGAGGGAAGCGATATCCATTGGGGTCAGGCCCCGTAATGCCTGGGCCTGCATTGAAAAGCCAGTCAGAAATAAAAGAAATCCGAAAAAAAGTCTGATTTGCATAGCGTAAAGAATTGTGGAACGAACATACAAAACTATCCTTTCATACCTTTTGTACAGGCGGAAGTCGATGAATCAGGCAGGACAATATACCAGATGAACTCCTCCCGTATTTTCTATACATTTGTCATCCGTATGAAAGTCAAAAAGGCAGACAAATTATGATCTTATTAGCTGAAATTCAGGGGTTTCTAACCTCTCTTGATATCTGGGACATTTGTTTTATTCTGATACTGGCCATTTTTCTTGGAATCGAAGTAATCAGTAACGTACCGGCTATTCTCCATACGCCCCTCATGAGCGGTGCCAATGCCATACACGGGGTGGTCATCATAGGCAGTATCATCGTGATGGGACATACGGCTCCGGACAATTACATTGCCCTGGTCCTTGGCTTTCTGGCGGTGGTCCTGGGGACACTCAATGTAGTTGGGGGTTTTGTGGTGACCAACCGTATGTTGCAAATGTTTAAGAAAAAGAAAGCATAGCTCCTATGACCCTAAATCCCTGCCCCTAAATCCCCTAAAGGGCCTTAAATTTCAGCTTTCACCTTTCACCTTTTTCCTTTTACGATGACTTACAGCGATATTCTTAAAATATGTTACCTCCTGGGGAGTCTCTCCTTTATAATAGGATTAAAAATGTTGTCCAAACCGGACAGTGCTAAAAAGGGCAACATGTATGCCGCGCTCGGTATGATGATAGCCATAGCGGGTACGATATTGTTCCATGAAAATGTAGATCACGTCACAGGAACAGTGTCTCGCATCACTAACCTGCCTTTTATTTTCGGAGCCATCGCCATAGGAACAGTGGTAGGCTATATCGCTGCCATGAAAGTCAAAATGACGGCCATGCCGCAGATGGTTTCGATGTTTAACGGAATGGGTGGCGCCTGTGCAGCGCTGATCGGCCTTGTGGAAATGAGTACACACCATCCTGAAGCCTTTGGCCACCGATTGATCATTTTTTTAAGTGTGATGATCGGTACAGTTTCTTTCGCAGGTAGTATGGTTGCCTATGGCAAGCTCGAAGGAAAGATTAAAGATTACGGAAGCAAACTGCAACAAGTCTCCAACAATACCATCGTATTTGCCATACTCGGTTCCATTGTATTTCTTTCTATGAGCGGTGGCTGGAGTGATGGGTTCGTCTGGATCATATTTGCAGCTTCCATGATCTATGGTATACTCTTCGTACTTCCGATCGGAGGCGCTGATATGCCGGTGGTGATTTCATTATTAAATTCCTTCACAGGTGTTGCCGCTGCCCTTGGCGGATTTATGTATGACAACCAGGTCATGCTGACAGGTGGTATCCTGGTAGGTAGTGCGGGTACTATCCTGACCATCCTGATGTGCAAAGCAATGAACCGGAGCTTGTGGAATGTAATCAGCGGAGCCTTTAGCGCAAGTGGTCCAAGTGGAAAGTCGATGGATGGATTATCCACCAGCGAGATCAGCATTACGGATGCTGCTATCATGTGTGCATACGCGCAGCGCGTGGTCATCGTACCTGGTTATGGACTTGCTGTAGCACAAGCCCAACATACCTGTCATGAATTTGAAAAAGCACTTGAAGCAAAGGGAGTAGAAGTGAGTTTTGCGATCCATCCAGTCGCAGGTCGTATGCCGGGACACATGAATGTACTGTTGGCTGAAGCGGATGTGCCCTATGATAAGCTGAAAGAAATGGAGGATATCAATCCTCAGTTGCCTAATACAGATGTACTCATTGTCATTGGCGCCAACGACGTCGTCAATCCTGCTGCGGAGACAGATCCTTCATCCCCGATCTATGGTATGCCGATCATCAAGGCCAATACCGCAAAGAATGTCATTGTCATGAAACGTTCGATGGCGAAAGGATATGCCGGTATCGAAAACGAGTTGTTCTATGACAAAAGGACCCGGATGCTATTCGGCGATGCGAAAGCGACGCTGGAGAAGTTGATTTCGGAGTTGAAGAATGCTTAATCAGTCAACAGTCAATAGTCGGCTGTCAACTGTTCTGATTATTGTGTGATTTGTAATGATGGTCAGGAGACCATCTTTCTAATGATTTTTCAATAGCATATTATTTGTGATATTGGGTTCAAGACAGGAGTCTTGAACCAGCAGATTTATGAGCAGACCAGACTTGAACTATCATTCACAATGGGTACCCCATGGTTACTGAGCTGCGAATTTATGATCAGAGCAAGAGCACTATCATTCACAATAGGTACCCCCATTTAGGGGGCAAAGGGGGTAAAATAGAGCAAGCGGGCAGCAGGTCGAAGTATTAGGGGGCAAAGGGGGTCCAATTGAGAAGAGAGTGAATGAGCGATCTGTTTTTATTGTTGATCACGAACGTAATCATTTTAAACGGATGCCTAGGCCAAATTCTATAGTCAGGTTGGCCATATTAGCATCTAAAGCATTGATATCGGTAGTCTTGAATGGATATGGATAGAGCGGAATGAACATACGGTAGCTGAAGAAATATTTTTTCTTGCCAACCTTCAAATCATACAGCAATCCAACATCAGGACTCATTGAACGTACGGACATAGTAACCGTTTCAAATTCAGGGTTGTTTAAAGTCTCTTTGCTCTAAAGTGCAAAGGGGTGAGTCCCATGATGTTCTTATGAATGGATTCAGAAGGTGGGCGGGGCAGCTGAAAGGCTGTTTCGGCCTGGGTCATCTGTGGCCAGATGATTATTGACTATGCTTTTTCAATACGCTATTCGATAAAGCAATTTTCAATAGCTCCCCTTCAGGCGATGGCAGATCATGATCGTGATAGGAATTTTGGTTGGGATCTTAAGGGAGGGGTGGTGTAAAAGGAAATAAAAATGGATAGATATATGACCTTCGTTGATGAGTTGAAAGGATACCGGATATCATGATGATGAGAGTTGAATGCACACGTTTCCTATGCCATCCAAGTCTAAGCGAGGGAGCTGCCATAATGCACTCTTCCTCCAAGCCGGGAAAAATGGCTGTGCACAAACGTATATAGATACCTCAAACGACCATCGATAGGAGCACTTCGATCCCACCTCACAACATCTTTGCCGGAGCTGGTGTGAGAGGTGCCAATACTACCGAAAATGGAAATACAATTACAAACCGCAATTGCTCAGGATGTCTTACAGGTGCTGATCCCCAATATGGTATATAGAGGACAGAAACTGATGACGCTCGTAAGGACAAATACGCCGGCCAGCACGAGCATCACGATGCCTATGGTACCTGTTACGGTTCCGGTAAAATAGAGAATAGCCATCACAGCGGCCAGGATGACGCGGATAATACGGTCAGCAGAACTCATATTCTTTTTCATAATAAACAGAATTTAACGGGTTAAAAATTGAATCAGTAGCACCAACCCGGTCACTAGGCTGATGCATATCAGACAGATGGCAAGGAGTTTTAAGGCATTATTCTTCATGATTCTAGACGTAAAGTTAGGGTTTTGAAAAGGCCTGCGCTGTGACCTAGGTCACCATCAGTGGATTTCGATCATATTGGCTTCCTGGCGGATCTTTCCTTCGTTTTCCAGCTTTTTCATGATGCGACTGATCACTTCCCTGGCGGTACCGAGTTCGGCGGCTATCTGGCGATGACTGATTTTGATCGGGTTGCGTCCGGTCAGTTCAGCTTTATTGATCAGGTAATCCATCAGACGTTTATCCATCCGTTCAAAAAGAAGTTGATGAATAGTCGACAGCAGGTCGGTATAACGAAGATTGTATTGCTGAAAGAACAATTGGTTGACCTCAGGATACTCGCGCACCCATTGGGCTACTTTATCTGTTGGCAGCAGGAGGGCGATGGTGTCTTCTTCTGTGATAGCATATATTTTACTGGGTTCGTTTTTCAAGCCGGCAGAGAATGACATGATGCAGCTTTCTTGTGGTTTGATATAGTAGAGCAGTAACTCTTTGGTTTCATGCCGGCTATACACTTTGATGAGTCCTTCCAGGACGATCGGAATGACTTTTACATATTGACCTTCTCTCAATATCTCTGTGCCCCGGGGAACTTCCTTCAGGATGGCATGGGTTTCCATTTCTTTATAGAGGTCAGGATGCAAGGGGGTGAGTAGTTTTGAGAGATCAGTCATTGAGTTTAGAATATTACGGGGAATGTTTGTAGTCAACTGTCAACTGTTTAAATTGAGGATTAAATTAGCGAAATAAATTTAAAATACATCTGCGTAATCCTTGTAGTGAGCGAAGCCGAACTGTGCGATCCAAAAAGTCAGCAGTCAGTAGTCAGTAGTCAGCAGTCGACAGGCGACAGTTTCCAATCATCGTATCTAACCATTACACAATACACACTAACCATTACACATTACACATTCATCATTTAACGTGGTATGAGTGGTATTTTCAATTCAATTCGTTTTTACGATTTATGTATTCTTTCGCTGTGTCCACTAAGTAATAAACCATGGGCACTAAAAATACTGTCAAAATTAAAGAGGAAAGAAGCCCGCCTATAATAACCCAAGCCAATCCGTTTTTCCATTCGGCTGCTGTTCCTGTTGCCATTGCAATGGGAAGCATCCCTACAACCATGGAAAGTGTTGTCATGAGGATGGGTCGCATACGACCTTTTCCTGCAATAATTAAAGCCTCTTTAAAATGTTTGCCTTCTGCTTTTAATTGATTGGTAAAGTCCACAATGAGAATTGCATTTTTTACAACCAAGCCCATTAGCATAATTAATCCCAATAAAACAAATAGACTCAAATTACTTAACGATAAATTCAATGCAAAAAATGCCCCAATTGCGGCTACAGGAATGGAAAATATAACGACAAATGGATAAACAAAACTGTCATAAAGCGCTACCATAATCAGGTAAATCAACAAAAACGAAATCAGCATCACTGAACCTAAAGCCCCAAAACTATCATTCTGTCTTTTTATATCGCTACCCCAAGTCATTTGTATTCCATTGGGTAGGGGATTTTCTTTGAGAAAACTTACTACATCGTCTGCTACCGTTCCTGAGGGTCTGCCCAAAGCGTCAGCTGTGAGGGTAACTGCGGGTTGGCGGTCTTTTCTTTCCAATAGCGATGGAGAATTGTCTTGCTCTACTTTTGCAAATTGCGAAACTTCAACCGGCATCCCCATTGGGTTAATTATGGTTAGTTGCTGAACATCTTCAAAGTTTCGTCGGCTAAATTCATCTAACCAAATTCTGACGGGGTATTCTGTTCCGTTAGCGGTAAGTGTGGCGTCATCATTTCCTGTAAAAGCCGTTCTCAGGTTCATTCCCACATAAGCTGTTGTTAAGCCTAATCGCTGCATTTTATCTTTGTCAGGAATAATTTTGTATTCGGGACTTCCTGCTTCCGCGGATAGGCGAACATTATCAGCACCGGGGATTTTTTCAATAGTTGTTTTTAAGTCATTTCCGGTTTGCACCATCAAATTCAAATTACTTCCGCTCAATGTAATTTCAATGGGTGCTGAACGAGGTATTAAACCCAAAGCGGCCATTGAATAATGGATACCCGGAAATTTGGTTTTTAACTCTTCCCGGAGTTGTTTCATACATGTTTC
>Ga0163147_10001125_pt1 | contig 41267 bp, 32 predicted proteins | sample OliLakLV19MP6G1_FD_148597 | JGI IMG/M metagenome (GOLD analysis project Ga0163147, IMG submission 148597) | Freshwater microbial mat bacterial communities from Lake Vanda, McMurdo Dry Valleys, Antarctica- Oligotrophic Lake LV.19.MP6.G1 | ecosystem: Environmental > Aquatic > Freshwater > Lake >...
TGTGAATAACCCCGAATGCAATCCGGGGATAAAGAAGCATTATATTCAACCACTTCGCGGTTGCCCGCGCTACTGGCGCATTTCCTTACCTCCGATTGCATCGGAGGCTATTCACATTCAATCCCTTTGGGATTTTTCACCCGTATCCCCACCCCTTTTTTAAAAAAATCGACCGCCAAAGGCGGTATCTAAAAAACCGCTCGTTGACAAAAAAAATGCGTGGGAGGCTCGTCCCTCACCTCCCTCACATTTTTTTCGCCAACTCACTTTAGCTCATAAGTAAAGCCGGAATGAACTACCAACTGACTACGGGACGAAGACTAAGCGGAAGCCCATAAAGCCGTAGCGGTTGACGGGGTCGTAGTTGTAGCGGTACGCCGACCGGCAATCCTCCGCGCTGAAGTACCAACTCCCGCCGCGAATAACACGGTCCGAACCCGAATCCGGCCCGGAATAATTCTTTTCCGGGTTTTCAGGGAAATTGTCAGACCAATCCCGGCACCATTCCCAAACATTTCCACTCATGTCGTACAATCCCAATTCGTTCGGCTTTTTTTGACCCACGGGCTGGGTTCGGCTGTTCGAGTTTTCAAGGTACCAGCCCACATTGATCAGCACAGAATCGCCGCTATATTCAAATCCCTTGGAATCATTGCCGCCACGCGCAGCGAACGCCCATTCGGCTGCTGTCGGAAGGCGGTAGCCTTTGGCGGAGTTGTCAATTTCCACATCAAACAAGTCATTGCCAGAGTCGTCTTTCTCCCCATTCGCCGTTAATTTGTAAACCGGTTTTAGCCCTTCCCGTTCATTGAGCCAGTTAAGATAAAAAGCAGCGTCGAACCAGTTGACATTGACCGCCGGGTTATCGCCGGCAAACTGCCAGCTTGGCCGTTCAATATCGTGGCGTTTTGCTTTGGCAAAAACATAATATTGCCAAAACGTGGTTTCCGTTTTCGCCATTTTAAACGTGCTGACGCTGAACCGCACGGAATCTTCTTCCTCCAAAAACGATCCGCCTTCCACATGGATCGTTTTGGGAAAATAGCGCTCCTTTAAAAATGTTAAATACGCCGGAGGTATGCTTTCTTTTAGAATCGTGCGTAGTTTTGCCTGCAAACCGGGCGAGTTGGCCGCCAGGTCTGTGGGCTGCAACAGATTCAGAAAAGTAACGGCTGCCGCTGCCGTATCGGCCTCGGTATAGAAATAGGCGATTTCCCAAACCCGTTTTTCCACAGCGCCCCGCTGTGCCTTCAGGTTGACGGCAGTCTGGCATTTGCGGAATGTAGCGTCGTATTCCAAATGGAGGATATTGCGGTCTATCTCGGCCAGCAGGATGGTCACGGCCTGATCGGAGGTGATTTTCAGTTCGCGCAGGGCTTTGTCCGTGTTTTGGTTGGCAATCAGGGCTGCGACGGTCTGCTCTTCTGCTTTTGCCTTCTCCACTTCTACCTCTTCTGTTTTTTTATCAGCCCTCTCCTCGTTTTTTTCCGAAACACCGAGCAGAGAATCTGTCTGTGTTTTTTGAAAAACAGCTTCTTTTCGCTGAGCCCGGGCTTCCAGCGTTTGGCTGTCAGCCTCCAGCTTTTGGAAATAAGCAAAAACACTCGCCCCCAACGCCAGCAACGCCACTGCCCCAATCACCCACGTAAAAAACCGCTGCCGTTTCCGCGCCCGTTCTTCCGCAGCTAATTTATCTTCGGCCAAGCGCAATTCCCGCGCCACCCGTTCTTTTTCGGCGTTTTCCAAGCGTTCGGCTTCTGCGCGACTGTTTTCCAAAAATTCCGCCTGCGCCGATGCCAGGGCGAGTTTAGTCAAAAACGGCTCGATGCGGGCGAGTTGGCCTTTGTTGAAAAAATACGCGCCTTTGGAATCTGTGTGTTCGCCGTAGCCGGTTTCGATGCGCTGCCGGATGTCGCGCAACTGCCGGAGTTCTGCGCTGCGTTGCTGGTCAATGAGCGCGGCGAGGGTATCGTGGGCGAGTTCGAGGGCGTCGTCGGAGCGGCGGAGGATGCGGCTTTTTTCGAGTTCGCGGATGGTGGCCGACACCAGCACGGGCGGCAGCACCGCCAGCACCCGGGCCGCTTCGCCGTTCAGCGTGAGCCGCCCGTCGGGGGCGAGCGCGTAGCCCACCGGCGCTTTAGTGCCTTCTTTGGAAACAAAAACGTCCAGCACCTGCGACACGACGTCTTCGGGCGGGGCGGCAAAGGCGGGGTTTTGCTGCAGATTTTTAAAAATTTCCGTTTTTTGCTCCTGCAGGAACCGGCCCAGCACGTCCGTGATGGGGCCTACCTTGCCGATGACTGCATCGGTGAAGCGCAGGGGCGAAAGCCCTTCTTTGGCGGCTTCCTGGTACAGCATGTGCAGGTACACTTGTACATACGGCATGTGGATGCCGCTTTTGTCGGCTAAGATATTGTCCATGATCCGCTCCGGCGCGCGGCGCGCATCGTCGAAACCGATGTTGAACACCTTGCAGGAGCCGGCGACGACGGCGCGCAGGTTGTCGCGGCTCATCGGCTCCACGCGGAGTTTGCGGTGGTAAAGTTCGGGCACCGTTTTTTCAAACTGGTTGAGGTGCCCGAAATAATCTTCGCGCAGGATGAACAGGATGCGGCAGGGCAGTTCGGCCTCTAAGAGTTCGGCGATGGTGTCGTAAAAAGCCTGTTGTTCGGCGGTGTTGCCGAGGATAAAAAGTTCTTCAAACTGGTCGAAAATCAGGTAAACCGGGCGCAGGTAGCGGTTGAACAGCGCGCCCACAGCTGCCGGAAAGTCGCCGTCAAAAGCAGCGCCTTCGCCGAGCGCTTTGGCGATTTCCCGCCGCAGGACTTCGTTGATGTTTTCGCCGCGGCGCACAAAAATCGGGAGCCAGTCCACCCCGCCGAAGCGGTTGGCCAAGCCGCATTGCACGAGGCTGGTTTTGCCGGTACCCGACGGGCCGTACACAAAAGTCAGGCGGTTTTTGGTGACGAGGTTGTAGAGTTCCTTCGTCTCCGCGTCGCGGCCAAAAAAGGCGTCGCGGTCTTCAAACTCGTAGGGATCGAGAAATTTAAAGGGACTTTTCATGGCGCGGCGGGGTTTGGTTTTTCATCAAAAACGGCTTCATAAAACGCTTCGAACTGGATTTTCGCCAGTTGAAACTTGGTGGCCTTTTTTTTCTTATCGTAGAACTCCGGGTCGTCTAAGTCAATCACGTCGGCGTCGGGGTCGTTCACGTATTTATAAAACAGGCGTTCGTGTTCGCGCCAGGCAAAGAAGTAGAGTTTGGACAGGGAGGTATCGGGTACCGCCTCGAAGGTGTTTTCGTCGAGGATGAACGGCGAAAGGTTCAGGAAGTGGTTGCCGGTGCCGTCGCCGAGGCGCAACAGCACCACCGAGCGATTGTCCATAAAATCGGACTGACGACGGTATTCTTTTTCATAGAATCCGAGTGTACCGTGCCATTTGACCACCATGTGCTCGAACTGTGCTTCGCCGGTGTGGCGGAATTTCAGCACGTCAATGTTGCGCACCGTGGCGAGCAGGTAGCGCCCCAGGAAGCCGAGTTTGCTAAAGATGAGGGCTAATGCCTGTTCGGCGCGCGCGCAAAGTTCGGGCATTTCCAAAGCGCTGGCAGTTTCGGTCTGCCGGCGCAGGGTTTCGAGGAAAAAGCAGGCGGTTTTTATATCCTCATTGGCCATAAAATCTTCGCGCAGGCGGGTAAATTCTTCCACAAACGGCGCTTCACCCTCGCCTTCCAGCGCATCGCGCAACAGGCGCAGCACGGAGAAGTAGTCGCAGTTGCGGCGTTCGGCGGCATCGAGGCGCAGGAAGACCCGGAATTCGGCGAGCATCGCTGCCGGCGGTTTCCAGGCGGCGTTTTTTCGCAGGATGTTTTCCCACAACTGCGCCATGAGGACGTAGAGGAGGAAGTCCATACAAATTTGGTAAGTCTGGGCCAATTGGGCAAGCCGCAGCGGGCCGGCACTGTCCCAGCCGGCAGCAGCGCCCGGTTGGGAAGGCGCCACGAGTTTGCGCACGTGTTCGCTGATGGGCGCGGGCAGGGCTTTGAGCAGGGCGGCCACGATTTCTTCTTTGCGCTCGTCGAGCAGGGCACCGGCTTCGTGCAGTTCGCGCACCCGCGGGTTGGCCTGCGCGAAGGTGTCGTAGAGGGTTTCTAAGAGCAGTTCGTTGGGGTCGTATTGCATGGCGGCGGGGCGGGCGGCCTGCACGGGCAGTTTCCAGTTGGCAGCGTCGGGCTTGCCGGGGTTGGGAAAAATGCCCCAAAGCGGTTCGTCGGGCTGATCGTGGGGTTGGAGGTCTAAACCCCGGTTCACCGCAATCTCTTTCCGGCTGAGGGCCTCGCCGATGCCCTGTTCGAACGCTTCGCCGATGCTCAGGCCGGTTTCCAAAGCCTGGAACAGGCGGGCGGAAAACTGCGCAGCGATTTCGTCGCCCACCGGCGCGCTCGTGGCGATGACTAAGGGTACGCCAGCTGCATGAAGGGCCGCCACCTGTCCGCCGGTGCTACACCCATTGAGGACGACCACTTTCAGGTTTTTGCACTGCCCCAGCAGGTGCGCGATGCCCCCGGCACGGGAGTCACCGTCTTCCGTCAGCAGGCGGTCGCGCCCGGCGTGGCCACTGAACAGGAACAGGCCTAAGCGGTCACGAAACAGCGTGAGGTAGTAGCCGATGTCCTCCAGCGTGGCATGGCTGACCGACCAGGAAAGAAAATGCTGGCGCAGCACACGCGGCGAAAGAATTTTGTTCAGCGCGGCGTATTCTGCGGCGAGAGTAGGCAGCGGGTTTTCGCGGCTGTTGGCAAAAGTGAGGAGCAGGACTTCCATACTGGCGTGGGTTTTTAGCTGGAGCGCAGGGAACACAGGCCAAATATAAAATTACTTGGGGGAAAAACCTTCGGGCAGGGCATAAGATTTCCCACCCACTCCGGATACAAGATCGTAAATCAATTATTCATACAAAATTTACGATCATGAAAACTGGAATCCAAAGCATTCGCTTCGCAATGGCAGGTTTGCTGTCGCTGTATTTGTTGACAAGCCTATTATTTACTTCCTGCAAAAAAGAATTAGAACAACCACGGGAAGAGGAAACCGTTTAGGCACCCGATTCCATTGAGGACATCATTGCTTATTTCAACGCTCAATGGGGCATTTTGCTCGTGGCACCGGGTTATGAAGCCGAGGTCTTTGACTATCTCCGCGCCCAGCCCACTACCAACCGGGATCATTACCTGTTGACGGTCAATACCACTTCGGGCACAACGGTCACCTTTTTGTTTACAGTCAAAACTGCACCCAAAGAAGAACTTTTTCTCCTTTCAAATGAACCTGCTTTTGAATCATCGGGTGAAGAAGCCGGCGTAAAATTTAAGGTGTACAAAAATGCTGAATGCCCGAACAGGGAAAATCAGAACAAAGAAACAGGCAAATGGGTCAATCTTCCTCAAATTGATCCCGTTACGGAAGCGGCTTCCTATCGGTCGGCGGTAACTGAAAAACACACGAAGTGCATTTATAACAGGAATGAGAATAATAAATATACGGAATTCCTCAAAAAGGTAGGCACGACCACGTACAACGATAAATTCGATGGAGAAGGGAAAGACCTGCCGAATCCAGTAGTCTATATGCGCTATCGCTGTGATTAGTGTCAGTCTTTATGACCCGATAGCTGTGTATACTCCATGAATCCTCAAAACTTAAAGGGGACACCTTTCCCAAAAAGGTGTTCCCTTTTTTGAAGACACAAAACCTAAGGAAACCTGTTATTACGGAGGTGTTCCCGAATTAGCTGGCGTTTCGTCAAGAGGTAACACCTTTTGGAGACGAATCAACTCAGTACCGGTTCATTTTGTTGCGGTTCTTTTTTGCCTGCGAAGTATTTTCCCAGCAAATCCGGCAGTTTTTCAACGGCAGCAGACAACCCGTGGGTCGTGCTGGACGGCACAAACTGGATGCTGTCGCCGCGCGTCACCAAAAAGCCCATCGGAACGATGCCCATGCCAGCGCCAGCGCCGCTGCCTTCACCGTGTCCGGTGACTTTGGCTTCGCCTTCGCCGCCCCCGTAGCCAAAGCCCATGCCGACTTTGATGACCGGTACACAGGTGAATTCGCCAAGCTTAAATTCGGCACCGACGACGGTACTGGTTTTGGTTTCGTCTTTCAGAAATTCGGTGACTTTGGATAGCACCTCTTCATAATTTCCTGTTTTCATAATCAAAATATTTTAGTAAACACGTGATGAAATGATTGCCCATAAAACCCGGCTCAAGCGGTTTTCGACCAGCAATAAGCCTTCGTTTTTTCCTTGAAAATTAATCCATACGCCAACATTGGGTTTTCGGAAAAACCAGCCTGCCGGAAAAAGCCAGGCGTTCCAAACATAATCGCCTGTATCTATCCATAACTGACACTGCCTTACCTTAAACGTCCGGGCAATTTTTTTTGCCAATTGCCACCGGACAAAGCTGCTCTTCGATTTTTTGCCCACTTTGCTTTTTGCCGGAGCTGGCTTTGTTGCTGAACGCCGCTGCTTTGATTGTATTTCGGAGAGTACCCAGCGTTTTTTCCAGAAAAACAGCCTAAGTTCAATCACATCCAACCCTTGTTCCGGCAGCCAGTCCAGCGTCCCAAGCCCACTCCATCCTACCCGGTAAACCCCTTCTTGCGTATTGATTTCCATGCGTATTGGTGCCCAAAGAAGCCAGCAAATTGCAACAAGGAGTAAGGAAAGGAGCACCCACCACATTAGCGTTATATTTTTATGTTGAGAACTAATACAAAGCTCAAGGCATGCCTTTCCCTTCGCAATGAGCATCATCATAGCAGTAGATGATTCCAATCACCGAAGGCCGAAATCCACTTGGCGCGCCAACTTCGATATTCGTTATTCCGTGTTCTATTGGTCTTCTATTGTTCTACGGTTCCATTCAAAAACCGCAACCTATCGAACAAGGGACGCCGAACGCCGAAGTTACCCCCCCAGTTCAACTTGTTTAAAATCAACCCCGGGCATGACCCTACTCATTTCTTTTTTATCCGACTTCCTGCACCTTGCCCCCGAACTAAAACTGATTTTACATGAAAAATCAAACCGGTATATGGCTCGGCAAAACGAAATTTTTAATTTCAATCGCCTCGCTAATCCTTTTTGCGGGAATCAGCACGTGTGCATACGCGCAAACGGACAAGGAATTACTCGCTAAAATTGTGGAAGAAAACCAAAAAGCAGTAGATGCTTTGGTGCTGTACCCGGCAGAAACGCGGCAGGATATTTTGGAGGTCGCTTTGTACCCGGAGGCGTTGATCAAATTGGAAAACATGCAGGCTTCAACTGGCGCTGCCTTTAAGAAAGCCGTGGAGCCCTATTCCAAAGAAACCCAGGAAATAGTTTGGGATATGACCCGTTACCCCGGTTTGGTGCGACGAATTGCCCGGGAATCCGGCGGATCAAAAGCGGGCATTGATCGGGTATTGACCGGCTATCCAGAAGAAATTCACAACAAAGCGCTGCGCGCCGGGATGGATCACTTCGGGGTGTTGAAGCAGATTGACGAACTGAACCAGGCTGCCGAATCTGCTTTTGAAACCATGATTTCCGCCTATCCGACAAAAACCAAAGCAGCGTTGCATCGCCTGCTCGAACTACCGGAGGTGTTGAGTTTGCTGACGGAGAACATCCGACTGACCATTCTGGCCGGCGACCTGTACCGCAAGGAACCAGCCTGGGTATTGCATCAGGCAGACAGCCTGAACCTCGTGGTTGCCCGCCGGAATGCCCAGGAGGTTGAAGACTGGAAAAAAAGCTTAGAAGAAAATCCGCAGGCAAAAGAAGCGCTGATGGCTGCGGCTCAGACTTACGCTGAAGAAACCGGTTACGATGACGACCTGTATGATAACGACCTGTACGATGGCGATGTTTACGATGAGGGGCAATACGAAAGACCCGTTCGCATTGTCGAACGCCATTATCATCACTATCCTTATTGGTTTGGATACCCATCCTGGTACGATTACCCACGCTGGCGTCCTTATCCCTGGTGGTGGGATTGGGGGTTCTATTACCCCGGGTCGGTTCGCACCATCGTGGTCATTGGTTTGCCGTCCTATCACTTTACGAACTGGTACTTCTACCATCCGTGGCACCACGACCGATGGTATCATTTGTCGGATCATTTTGTCCGGCATCACTACCGGCATCACAATAGCGGCGGAAGCATTACCACCGGGGTTGTGGTTTGGCAACAAAGACACCGGGGGATTATCAGCGACGATTGGCTCAGAGACGATGGCCGACGGGCAGACCGTTTCCGGGAATTCAGCCGCTTAGAGGCAAATCTCGACAAATACAACCGCAGTAATCCGGATAAAAAATTAGATGAACGGGATTATCTGGATCGAAACACCGGGCGTTATCCGGAACTTTCCAAAGTGAAACCGCCCAAGGCGTCTGTTGAACAACCAGCAACCCGCGCCAAACCGCCTGCAAGGGACATGCGCGATGAAGGTGCCCCCGAGCTAAAAAAAATGCCGGATCAGGATCGCAAAAACCAACCGGCACCGGATACCAGATCCAAGCCCGGCACACCTTCCAAAACAAAACCGGACACCCAGCCCGTGACGCCGCCAACCCGTGTGCCCAGCACCGTTCAGCCTGAAATAAACAAAGGCCGGGAACACCACGAAACTACCTTGGAAAAGCAAAAAACCAAACAAAGCGCTGAGCCGCGCCGCGAGCCTGCACCCAAAGTGACGGCACCGCCAAAGCGAAAAGCAGCTACAAAAGAGCCGCCGAAACAGGAAAAATCCAGAAGAGATTAAGCATCAAGCAAAAGTGGAAAGAGTGATTTTAACAACAGGGATCTGCGCAAGTTGCGGATCCCTGTTCATTTAAAAACCCCACTTTAACCTCAAAATATTCATTTTTTTAGTACGTTTACCCTGGCCGCGTAGTCAAAATAAACCAGAATATGGACTCACTCACTCACATTGCCATTGGCGCCTGCATGGGCGAAGCATTTGCCGGAAAAACGGTCGGCAGGAAGGCCATGCTGTGGGGGGCTTTGGCCCAAAGTGTGCCGGATATTGACTTTGTTGCAAACTTCTGGATGGACACCCCGGGCAGCCTGCTGGCGCACCGGGGTTTTACGCATTCCTTTTTGTTTCTGGCATTCATTACGCCTTTTATGGCGTTGCTGGCGGAGCGTTGGCACCGTCCCCACAATATTTCTTTGCTGAAATGGATCTTGTTTTTCGGCACGGTCATTTTTTTTCACCTGTTCATGGACGGGTTCAATAACTATGGCGTCGGGTGGTTTGAACCGTTCAGCCGGCTGCGTTTTACTTTTAATGTGTTGTACGTTGCTGACCCGTTTTTTTCAATCGGGCCAGGCATAGCCTGTGCAGCGCTGATTTTGCTGCGAAGAAAGCATCCGGGACGGGCATTTTGGTGGAAATTCGGCCTCCTCACGAGCAGCTTCTACTTAGTTTATTGTTCGGGCAACAAACTCTACATAGACTCGGATGTGCGGGATAATTTGGAAAAACAACAAATTGCCTACACCCGCTATTTTACCACGCCTGCGCCACTCCAAAACTGGCTTTGGTATGTAGTCGCCGGCGATGACCGCGGATACCACGTCGGGTTTCGGTCTTTGTTTGATGATGAAAAGGCCATCCAATTCGAATATTTCCCGCGCAACGATTCTTTGCTCAATGCCGTGGAAGACCACGAAAGCGTGCAACAACTGAAACGCTTTTCCCGGGAATTTTATACGGTAGAAATATATTCGGATACCCTCGTATTCAATGACTTGCGATTCGGGCAGATCATTGGCTGGCAGGAACCCCGTGAAAAATTTGTTTTTCACTTTTTTGTCAACCACCCCGACGACAATCGCTTAGTGGTGCAACGCGGGCGTTTTGACAAATGGGATCGGGACGTGGTGATGGGGCTATGGCAAAGAATAAAAGGCCGCTAATTAGTGTCCGTCCATTTAGTCGGTGTCTGTTCTTTAGAGTTCGAGAGCAAGGCATGCGAAGACCCAAAAGTGGAAGTTTACTCGCCTAAATGACCAATTTTGGGTCTTCGCATAACGCAGCTATCGGACTATAAAGACAGACACAAATTAGTGTCCGTTCATTTAGTCGGTGTCTGTTCTTTAGAGTTCGAGAGCAAGGCATGCGAAGACCCAAAAGTGGAAGTTTACTCGCGTAAATGACCAATTTTGGGTCTTCGCATAACGCAGCTATCGGACTATAAAGACAGACACAAATTAAACCGTCCGGCTCCTGCGCGCGTCAATAAAGCTTTTGATAAACACCACCAGCGCAACGCCGTTGCTGACCATGCAAGCAAGGAAGATGTACTTCTTCGCATCCCAGGCCTCAATTTTGATAAAGCGCCCGATGCACATGCCTAAAAGGAGCAGCGTGAGCACGACCAAGACATGCGAAACGATTTTTGGGGCTTTGGCCCAAAACAAGCCCAACACAATGAACAGAACGCCGAAGGCTGCCGGAATGAGCGCCGTAGGCGATGCCGTGCCCGTAGAAGATACGACGCCGAAATAGCCATATAATCCCGCAGCAATCAGGACAATGGCGTTGACTAAGTTAACTGTAACTGGTTTCATTGTTTATTTTTTTTGATTTGGTGTCGGTTGTAAAATTAAAGCCCGTGTTCTTCAATCTCTAAGATAGCCGCCACGTGCGCGTCCGCAATTTTCTGCCGCATGGAATCCGTCATTAATTTTCCGGCCTCCACTTTGTTGTTGTAAAAGCCATTTTCGGTAAGTACAGACGTCATACTGGTTTTGCGTAGCACGTAAAACTGTCCTTCCGGTTTCGATTTCAGGCCGCGGCTTTTTAACGCAGTTTTTTCAATCAGGTGTTTTTGAAAAATCTGGGCAAACTTCTGGCCGCGTTTGCTGCCATGGAAAAACCAGGTTTCAATACCGCTGACGGTGCTGTTTGCCCAGGATTCCGAGCCGGGTGCCGGCGCGGCGTTGGAATGCACGGAAACATATAGTTTGGGCAAGTCCGATCTTTTTTTGTTGGCGCGTCCGACCCGACCCTCCAGAAAATCGCCGATCTCTACTTCCGGCACTACATTATAGGATGCGATGCCGGCTGCTTCTAATTTTTTGATGATTCGGGCGACGATGTCGCGGTTAAATTCGTATTCAAAAAAACGGGTTTCGCCATCGTCAAACAGGGGAGAACGCTTGCCGGGGGTTTGTTTGCCATGCCCGTTGTCGAGGCACCACAGATAACGTTGTGTGGGCTTCTTCGGCACCGGTTTTGTTGCGGGTTTTTCCGCAGGGGTTGTCGTTTTGGCCACAGCCGGTTCGGCCACGGGTTCGGGTTCCGGATCATCGTCCACATCAGACACTTCCAGGGGTTTTTTGGTTGCTTCGGCATCGGGCTTGTTGGGTGGAAAAGTAACCTGATCAAATTCGTTGGTCACCACAACAATCGTGTCAGGCTTGATTTCAGCGCCATCCTGCGGAAAAGGATCTACCGTTTCCGGGCGCGGCTTGGGAGGTGTGGGCTTAGTAGAGGGTGTTTCTTTTTTGCCACCTCCAAAAAGAGCGGCAAAAAGATTCTTGATGGCCTGAATAATTTTGGAAAACATAGGTTTACGTTTTGGTGCAGGCGTAAAGATAAGATTTGACCGTCAATTTGCAAGACGGCACACTTCTTACCAACCAATACCGGCTTTGTTTGTTGGATAAAAACGAATAGAATAAATTATGAAAGTAGCAGTTTATCGAAAAGCGCATTTCAACGCCGCACACCGGCTACACAACCCAGCCTGGTCCGACGCGCGCAACCAGGAGGTTTTCGGGTTGTGTAACAATCCGAACTATCACGGTCACAACTACGAGCTGGAGGTGCGCGTTGCCGGTGAAGTGGATCCCGAAACCGGGTACCTGATTGATTTGAAGGTGTTGAAAGACCTGATTTATGAAGAAATAGAGCAGCGCTTCGATCACAAAAACCTGAACTTGGACACAGTGGAATTTAAAAACCTCAACCCTACCGCCGAACACATCTGCTACGTGATCTGGAACCTGTTGCGGGCACGCTTAGATGCGCGGTATGAACTGTCGGTGAGGCTGTATGAAACGCCGCGCAATTATGTGGATTATCCGGCCTGAAATGACAAGCGTCACCCCGAAACATCGGGGTGACGCTCATCGTCAGCGACTTATCTAAATAAGTTTATGCTTCTTCTTCCGCAGCAGGAGCTTCTTCCGCAGGAGTTTCAGCCACTTCTTCCGCAGTAGCTTCCGCTACAACTTCAGGCGTTGCCTCAACAACAGCTTCCGCTACAACTTCAGGCGTTGTTTCAACAACAGCTTCCGCTACAACTTCAGGCGTTGTTTCAACAACAGCTTCCGCTACAACTTCAGGCGTTGTTTCAACCGCAGCTTCCGCTACAACTTCAGGCGTTGTTTCAACCGCAGCTTCTACAACAACTGCTTCCGCAACATTTTCTACTGCTTCTTCCACAGCCGGAGCTGCTTGAACAACTACAGGCGGCGGAGGCGGCGGCGGCTTGGGCGTACCAGAAACACGCGCATGAAAAGTTTCCTTTTCAGCGGCAACTATGGCTTTGCGCGCAGCAACTTTAGCTTCTTTTTCTTCAATCCAGGCGGTGTACTGAGCTTCTGCAACTTCGGGCGTCAAAGCGCCTTTTTTCACCCCGCGGTTGAGGTGTTTGCGGAACAACACGCCTTTGAAGCGAAGGATAGAACGCACCGTGTCCGTCGGCTGTGCACCTTTCATCAACCAATCGTAAGCTTTGTCACGATCAATTTCGATGCTTGCCGGTACGGTCAGCGGATTGTAAGTGCCGATCTTTTCAATGAAACGGCCATCGCGGCTCGAACGAGCATCTGCAATGACAATGTGGTAAAACGGACGCTTAGAGCGACCTTTACGCTGTAGTCTTATTTTTACAGCCATTTGTTTAACAAATTTTTGGTTAAACCATACCTGCTTCCCTTGCATAGCAAGCAACAGGCTTTTTAAAGCGGGTGCAAAGATAATGGTTCTTTTGAAAGAAGGAAGGAATAATGCAATGATTGTTAGAAAAAAGGAAAAGCTGTTGGAATGGTGGGGCGGAGTCGCTGAATAATGAAACCCCAACCATGGCCATTGATGAGTTCGTAGTACGCATCTTCGCTATCAAAATCCATTTGACGAAAGTCCTGAATCGTTATTTTTTTTCAACTACGAGCATTGACAAAAGATTTTGCGATGGCAATAAGGAGCTTGTCGTAAATAACTTCCCTGTTTGTGCGGTGGCTTTTTCAAGGATTCTTAGACTCATTTACTGCAAAGTCTTGAGAGAATAAGGCGGGTTTTCAAAGGCTTATTCTAACTTTAGGTTTCAATTTCAAATCCCTATGAATACCATGTTCCAAAAACTCGCTACCCTGCTTTGTGTTCTGGCTTTTTCATTCCCAGCCCTCACGCAAACCGCTCTTTCCGGAGTCATCAACCGCTATGCCGCGATTACGGCCATTGATTATTGCCAAAACAGCGCGATTTTAGCGGACGCATCCGGCTTCGGTCCCGGTATGACCGTGCTCCTCATCCAGATGAAAGGTGCTACGATCAACACTTCCAACACGGCAAGTTTCGGCGATATTACTGACATTGGCCATGCCGGGCGTTTTGAAAAAGCAGCCATTGCTTCCCTTTCGGGGAACACTGTTTTTTTTCAAAATGCTTTAGTCAATACCTATCATACGGGAGGGATTTTACAATTGGTTTATGTACCTGTGTATGAAAATGCAACGGTCACCGGAACGCTTAGCGCAGCGCCCTGGAACGGACAAACCGGCGGCATTCTGGCGCTGGAAGTAAGCGGTACGCTGACCCTTCAGGCCGATTTGGACGTGAGCGGTAAAGGTTTCCGCGGCGGCATTGCCGAAATTACCACCGCTAACAATTGTAGTTGGCTCGTGAGCATCAATGGCTATGCTTATGGCCCCAACGACTGGCGCGGCGCAGCCAAAGGCGAAGGCATTGCCGATTTTGCGGCAAGCCAGCAAACCGGGCGCGGCGCTCAGGCCAATGGCGGCGGGGGCGGCAACGACCACAACGCTGGCGGCGGCGGCGGCGGCAATGTAAGCGCCGGCGGCAAAGGCGGCAACAACGACGAACCGTCATTTTTCGGCTGCGACGGTTTCTTTCCGGGGCGCGGCGGTAAACCGGCATCCGCTGCTGCCGGGCGCTGCTACTTCGGCGGTGGCGGCGGAGGCGGCCACGAAAACAACGAACTTGGAACAGACGGTGGCAATGGCGGCGGCATCCTGTACCTGAAAGCCGGCCAACTCACCCAGAATGGATTTGGGTTGCACGCCAATGGTGCCGATGTGCCGGGCACCTTCGGGGAAGGGGCGGGCGGCGGCGGCGGTGGAGGCACAATCCTGCTCGATGTACTCAGCCTGAATGGTGCCCTCTTAGTGGAAGCGCTCGGCGGCGCTGGCGGTAATATTGACAACGTAGGGGCAGAACGCTGTTCCGGGCCGGGCGGCGGCGGCAGCGGCGGCCGCATCCTGTTTTCGGGAGGGATTTCGCCGGTGACCGATGTATCGGGAGGCGTGGCGGGTATCAGCAACAATTCCGCTTCCTGCAACACGGGAACCAACGACGCACAACCTGGCAGCGTGGGTGTAACGGGCGGACTCATCAGTATCCCACAGGGTGTTGAACCCAATCAGGCGCCGGAAATCGCAGCAGCGCCGGAATTAGAGCCTACCTGTGTCGGCGATCTGTTGACGATTCCTTTGCAGGTCGGGGGATTTGGGTTAGATTATCGCTGGCAGGTGAACACGGGGAGCGGGTTTGCAGACCTTCAGGACGGCGGTTTGTATAGCGGAACCAGCGCGCCCACGTTGCAAATTGCCAGCGTTACCGGCCCGATGGGTGGATATGTCTTCAGATTGGCGGTGAGCAGCAATTGCTTCCCGACGATTTTCTCACAGGAAATTGCGCTTACAATTTTGCCAGACCCGCAGGCCGATTTTTCATTCACCAGCACAGACCTGATGGCAACGTTCACAAATGCATCTTCGTCATCCACTGCCTATTGGTGGGATTTTGGCGACGGCCTGAGCAGTGCTGCCGCCGATCCGCAACACATTTACGCCAACGGAGGGGAATATTTGGTAAGGCTTGCGGCGATTAATGCCTGCGATACCGCTTATGCGGAAATGCTCGTCAGCGTCTTCAGTGCGCCCCTATCCAGTTTTTCCGCTGAAAATGTCCAGGGTTGCGCCCCGCTGACGATCCAGTTCGCCAACCAGTCTTCCGGCAGTTACACCAGCTTGCTCTGGCTGTTTCCGGGCGGAGTCCCTTTTTCCTCAACCCAGGAAAACCCAGTCGTGACCTACGATCAGTCCGGCGTTTATGACGTCACCCTCATTGCCCTTGGTGCCATAGTCAGCGACACGCTGGCTCTACAAACCTTCGTGACCGTTTTGCCGCAGCCGGTTCCCGATTTTAGTTTTCTGGTAGTAGGTAATCAGGTCATTTTCACCAATTTATCCGTCAATGCAACGGCATACAACTGGGATTTTGGAGACGGCAACGGCAGTACGGAGTCCAACCCGCAGCATATCTTCGCCAATAACGGCACCTATTCAGTAACCCTGAATGCGCAAAATGCTTATTGCGGCAATGCAATCGGCCAGACCATCCTCATTGGCATCAACGGGGTGCAGGAACACGATCCCGGGCGCAAGGTTCGCGTTTTCCCTAACCCAACCAGCAACCTCGTATTTATAAAAACCAATGACAATCAATCCATTATCGAATACGAGGTACAAACTACACATGGTGTTCTCCTGATTCGGGACACCCTCCGTCCGGGGGCACCGGTCAATCTGAAGCAATTTCCTGCCGGAGCTTACTTTTTGAAGATTCAGCAGGAAAGCCTGAAACAGACCATTTGTGTAATAAAGCGTTGAAACCGATTGAATAAAGATTTTATTTTCTGACAAAAATTCATTTGCTTTGCGCCCTGAAAATTAATGCGCCTGAAAACAACAGGCAAGTAGGGAATTTTTCTTACTTTCAGCCTTGAAAGTTAACAGGCTCAATAAGTGCCCATTTTTTCCGTTACGTAAGCGTTCAAAACAGAGGATAAAAAGTTAATGAGACTTTTCAGTTTTTTCAAGCAAGAAATTGCCATTGATTTAGGCACAGCAAACACCCTGATCATACAAGGCGATAAAGTCGTGGTTGACGAACCTTCAATCGTCGCCATCAACAGAAAAACCGGTGAAGTCATAGCCGTGGGCCGGAAAGCCATGCAAATGCATGAGAAGACTCACGAGGACATCAAGACCATCCGGCCTCTGAAAGACGGTGTGATCGCTGATTTCCAGGCTGCCGAAAATATGATCAAAGGAATGATCAATATGATGGGCACCCGCCGGCGTTTTCTGTCCCACATGAAAATGATGATTTGCATTCCTTCCGGCATCACGGAAGTAGAAAAACGCGCCGTTTTTGAATCCGCAGACCACGTGGATTCTCGGGAAACCTACCTGATTTACGAACCGATGGCTGCTGCATTGGGGATTGGCCTTGATGTAGAAGAGCCGGAAGGCAATATGATTATTGATATAGGCGGCGGCACTACCGAAATCGCCGTGATCGCCCTTTCCGGAATCGTTTGCGACCAGTCTATCCGCATCGCTGGAGACGAATTGACGAGCGACATCATGGATTACATGAAACGCCAGCACAACGTCCTCATCGGTGAGCGCACGGCTGAACAAATTAAAATCCATGTTGGCTCGGCGCTTCCACTGCTGGAAGATCCACCGGAAGACTTTGCCGTGAACGGCCGCGACTTGATGACGGGGATCCCGAAACAAACAAAGGTTTCATACATCGAAATCGCGCATGCTTTGGATAAGTCCATTTCTAAAATTGAAGAAGCAATCCTCAAGGCGCTGGAAATGACGCCGCCGGAACTGGCTTCCGATATCTATCGCAGAGGCTTATACCTCACTGGAGGAGGTGCCTTGTTGCGTGGTTTGGACAAGCGAATTTCCTTAAAAACCAAGCTTGCGGTACACATTGCCGACGATCCGCTTCGCGCGGTTGTCAGGGGTACCGGCATGGCGCTCAAACACACGGATCGCTACTCTTTCATTATTGACCGGAAGAGCGTCTGATAAAAATCGGGGCCGAATCAAATTAAGTATACAGTATGGGCAGCCTGCTTCAGCTATTTGCGAGGTTTGGAAATTTACTCACGCTTCTGTTTTTGGAAGGGATCTGCCTGATGTTGATCGTACAGAGCGGCCCAAAGCAAAAGGATATCCTACTGAATACATCGGGGCTTGCAGTGAATGCCGCCAATGAAAGAATATCCTGGCTAAGGAGCTACTTTTCATTACAACAGCAAGTTGCCGATCTGAAAGCAACCAATACGCAGCGCCACAACGCCCGGCCGGAAACCCGGTACGACAATGTTCTTGTCAAAGACACCATCAACATCAGCGACTCCCTCTATTCTTATATTGCCGCAACGGTCATCACCCGAAGCATCTACGGCGCAAACAATACCTTGATTCTCAACCGTGGAGGTGCCCACGGCGTAGAAAAAGGCATGGGCGTGATTTGCGACAAAGGGATTGTGGGTATTGTGGCCGATACTTCCCGCTACTTCAGTAAGGTCATTTCCATTCTGAACACAAAATCGCGCGTGAGCGCTTCCGTCATTTCCCAAAAGACAACTCCGAAAAAAAACAACGACACCTTTGGCGTGCTCGTTTGGGAAAACGGAAGTTCGGAGCTTGCCAACCTGACCGATATCCCCCGTTACCATGAGGTAGAGGTTGGGGATACCATCCTGACCAGCGGCTACTCCTTTGCATTTCCCAAAGGCCACCCCATTGGTATCATTGAATCAATTCCCGGCTCCGACCCGGTTAAGACCAGCATGCACGCCATCCGGGTACGCCTGAGTAACGACCCGATCCGGGCAGAACACGTGTACATCGTAAAAATGGACAAGCAGAAAAAAGAAGATTTGTTAAGCATAGAGAAGGACGGCGGCTATGAACAGTAAAATCATCCTTTCTAATGTCCTTCGGTTTGTGCTGATTTTGCTGGTACAGGTTTTTATCTTGAAGCGAATCTGGCTGGAGGTAGACGGGCGACCTTCATTCCAGGTTTTGGCATACCCGCTTTTTCTGATGATCCTGCCATCTAAAATGCCGCGAATTGCCCTGATGTTGCTCGGTTTTTTGCTGGGCATTTTAATAGACCTGTTTTATACGCCGATGGGGCTTCATGCTGGCGCGCTCGTCCTCTTGGCCTACACCCGCCCATGGATTCTGTCTTTTCTGGCTCCAAGAGACGGATACAACATGAATCACAGCCCTACCATGAAGCGTATGGGGCGTAACTGGTTCTTAAAATACTCCGCCAGCCTATTATTGCTGCATACATTTTTTTACTTCTCGCTGGAAGCGTTTACTTTTGCTTACATTTATGAGATTCTGTGGCAAACCTTTACGAGTTTTGCTATTTCATTCATTTTTATCATTATTTTTATGCTGGTTTTCAATCCGGAGGATTGATTCCTGAAAGTTTCACAAAATTTAACAGACACCGTGTCAGACGCACACCGCACAAGACAATTCACCATCCAGTTTATCTTCATTGCTGCTGCATTGATGCTGGTGGCAAAAGCGGCGCATCTGCAAATATTTAATAAAGAGCAGCAATCCCGCGCAAAATATGCGGCCATCAGCCGCCAGGTACTCTATCCCGCCAGGGGAATCATGTACGATCGGAACAATGAAAGGCTTGTTTACAACGATCCGATGTACGACCTGATGGTTACTTTCAATAAAATTGACTTCGCCAATTTCGATACGCTCGGTTTTTGCAAGCTCACCGGCATGAGCCCGGAAGGTTTCTCCAATGCCCTGATCAAAGACTGGCGCAGCGGGAAGTTCTCTAGATCCGTTCCTTATATTTTCAAAGGAAAAATATCAGCGCGGGAGTTTGCTTTCATTCAGGAACACCTGCACCGATTTCCGGCTTTTACCCTGCAAATACGCAGTGCGCGGGGCTATCCGCACAGCAATGCGGCGCACGTGCTCGGCTATATTCGGGAAGTCAACCAGGACGAAATTACGGCTGACTCCAGCTACCAGTTGGGCGACTACATTGGCGCCAGCGGGCTGGAACGCTTTTATGAAAAACAACTGCGCGGTGATAAAGGCATCCGACACGTCCTGATAGACAACCTTGGACGGGAAGTAGGCGATGGGAAAGAAGCGGAGTACTATGAACCGCCTGTTGAGGGTAAAAATCTCTACACAACCCTCGACCTTGAGTTGCAAAAGTATGGTGAATCGCTCATGGTCAACAAAATAGGCAGCATCGTTGCCATAGAGCCTGCTACTGGCGAAATCCTGGCGATGATCAGCTCGCCTTCTTACGACCCCAACCACCTGACCATTGACCAAAGTTCGCGCGCTCAGAAATATGGCGAACTGCTGAATGACGCCTCCAAACCTTTTTTAGACCGCTCTATTTTGGCTCAGTACCCTCCGGGGTCACTGTTTAAACCAATTGTTGCCCTCATTGCCCTTCAGGAAGGGGTGATGACCCCCGATCGCGGTGTCAGTTGCAGTGGGGGATATTATTTTGGCGGGCAGCGGCTCACCGGATGCCATAACCATGCTTCGTGCAGTAATGTAGTTTCAGCTATCCAGCACTCCTGCAATGCCTATTTCGTAACAGTATTCCGCGATATTGTTGATAAATACGGATATACACACCCCGATAAAGGTTTCGATGAATTCAACAGCTACCTTAAAAAGTTTGGACTGGGAGACCGGCTTGGTGTAGATTTTCCGGGAGAAAAGAAGGGCTTTTTTCCGAATTCCGATTATTACGACGGGGTTTATAGCGGAGACGGTTTCTGGAAATCCGTCTGGATCAGGTCTTTGGGTATTGGGCAGGGCGAATTGTTGCTCACCAACCTCCAGATCGCTAACCTGGTTGCTACCATTGCCAACAGAGGGTATTACATTACGCCTCACTTAGTTTCAAAGGTCGGAGAAGGAGAAAATGCCTGGAAAAAGCAGGTTTATGAAAAGAAAGAAACAGGCATTGATAAGGCTCATTTTGTGCCGGTAATTGACGGCATGGAAAAGGTGGTTTTGGCCGGTACCGCGCGCTCAGCCTACATCCCGGGGATTTCGGTATGCGGAAAAACTGGTACTGCCGAAAACCCTCACGGCGAAGACCACTCAATTTTTTTCGCTTTTGCGCCAAAAGAGCAACCTGAAATTGCAATTGCCGTATACATTGAAAACGGGGGCTGGGGCGGCTCCTTCGCAGCGCCAATAGCCAGCCTGATGATTGAAAAATACAAAAACGGCAAAATATCGGAGGCAAGGATTTTCTTGGAAAAACGCATGAAGGAAGCCAATCTGTTGCCTAAACCGGAAAAGGTTGCCAATAAAGCACCAAAACTTAAAACAAAGCCCAGGAGTGAGCAATAATGCGTTCCCGTTTGAGCGTCCGGCGACCGGTGCCAATCATCAGCGTTCTCCCATGCATGGCCCGGGTATTGATCACCAAAATATAGCAGTGCCCGCCGTTGTGATCCGCGTCTACATACCAAAACTATGACTTAATGGCCTGTAAAAACTCATTCCGGGTGTGTTCATTCAGAAATTTACCGCCGTATTCGGCAGTTGCCGTGCCTGCGTGGTGATGTTGAACACCCCGTGCCTGAACACACATGTGCTGTGCATCAATATAAACAGCAACATCTTCTACACCCAGTACGCGCCGGAGTTCATTGGCAATTTGTATTGTGAGGCGCTCTTGCACCTGGGGCCGCCGGGCAAAATGCTCCACAATGCGGTTCAATTTGGAAAGGCCGATGACTTTTCCGTTCGGAATGTAGGCCACGTGCGCTTTGCCGTAAATGGGAAGAAAATGGTGTTCGCAAAACGAATAAAGTGGAATATCCCGTTCTACGAGCATCCGACGGTATTGGTATTTGTTTTCGAAGAGGGATATTTTGGGATAATTGGCAGGGTTGAGACCTCCAAAAATTTCTTTAACAAACATTTTGGCCACCCGCTTTGGCGTGCCTTTAAGAGAATCATCCGTCATATCTAAACCAAGCGTGCGCATGATTTCCTGAAAGTGGCTTTCAATTTTGGTTATTTTATCTTCATCGCTCAACTCAAAAGCATCTTTTCGAAGTGGTGAAGCAATCAAAGGAGCCTCAAAATTCGAAACCGAAGCAGGCGTTGCCGGGATGTTCCCGGAGCTATCAGTTGGAGGTGAGGTAGCGGGTTGATTTGAGATTTCGGTGATAACCATGAACGTGTTTTTGTAGTTTTAATCACATGGCTTTCCAACTTGGAAAGCAGATGATCAAACATACACTGGTGCATTTTGTTTAACTTTTGCAAACATTTACCATAAAACATTTAAACAAAACATGAGATTTAACACCTGCGCGATCGGGTTTTTTGTCATCATCCTCGCATTGAGCGCCTGCAGGCCGTCTACAACAGCCGATGCCTTTTCAGGGTGCGCTTACACGGAACCAGAGCCCATATTCAGTGGGACTATCCTGGGTATTGAGCGTCATAGCTTCCAATTGGAGGCTCAGGAAAGTATGGAGCAAATCAAATTTGATGACGGGCTTAACCTCAGCATCCGACAATCGGGCTGCAACCACCGGAAGCAGGAGTTTGAGTTTCAAATCCCCGGCGCATATACCGAAAAAAATGCCGGCTTTTGGGTACGCCAAACCATCGAGCAATTAGAGGGACTGTCCGCACTCGGCCCGGAATTTGTCGTCTTCGAACACTGGTCAGTGGCAATTGCCCGCGTGGCGAAACAAATCAGGTTGTCGGAAAGCACCGAAATCGAGGAAGGATTTTATGTTTCGGTTGACCGGGTACTATCCTCCGACCATGCCACTCTAATGCTTACATTCTCCGATCAACCATAAAAAAATGCCCGGGTCTAATGAATTTTATACTTCACTGGTTTTCAGTTTTGCATCAGGGAGTGCATCGTTAAATTAAAACAATATTTATTTTATAAAAACAAAAAAATCAACAAGATAACTAAATAGATTATATTTTGCCAGCATCTTTTTTTCGACGAAATTTTCACCTTTACACTTGCCGGACATCGTCTTTCTGCCTATTTTTGCAACAGTTAAACAATCCACACCACAATTCAAATCCTGCGCTTTCATCAGTGCCATCAGGCGTATGACGGCCTGCCTTTGGAGCAGCTTATTTTACGGATAAGCTAAAGGTGGTATCGCGCGGTGTAAGATATTTTTAGTATCAGTAAGTTGGATAAGCTCCGCCGCGGTTCTTGCGGCGGAGTTTTCTTTAGGTGCCTTTCAAGTCTGCCGTGTCAATGTAACCAAGCCCTGTGTTTATTTTTTAATGCCTGAAAATCAGATTTTTGAGATTTTTTTTTGGAAAAATTTAAAATTTTCAAAAAGAAAATTTGACAACATTGACTGGAACGTCTTATATTTGCATCGCTTTAGTAAAAAGCAACCGGCAAAGGCCGGAAAACATCCGCAGAAGTAGCTCAGTTGGTAGAGCGCAACCTTGCCAAGGTTGAGGTCGCGAGTTCGAGCCTCGTCTTCTGCTCCAAAACAAAAGCCTTCTTTTTTGGAAGGCTTTTTTATTTTCTATAAGGCAGTTTGCTATCTTTGAATCCTTGTTTCAGATATTGTACCAAACTGTACCCTGCCCGGGTGGTGAAAAGGTAGACACGCAGGACTTAAAATCCTGTGGCCTGTAAGGGCCGTGCGGGTTCGAGCCCCGCTCCGGGCACTTTTGCTTCTCTTCTTCAAAGTTTCCAGCTTAACTTTTTTCTGCTCACCGCCCTCCCGGCATGCAATCTGCATGGGCTGCTGTCAACCTTAAATGGTGAAGGCTTTACCCAAAACGGAGGTTTTTATTCTCCGCATGGAGCGCGTGCCTTATGTGGATCAATCCGGGTTGTAAGCTCTTGAGGATGCCATTTTAGACTTGCGTAAAGAGCACGTAGCCATATTATTTGGGGCTGCGTGGCCACCCGGAAGACATGCTCAAAAGCATTAACCTCGTTCCGGGGTTGATTCCCTACGCACATTGTTTCGATAATTTTTCAGATTGCACCGCCTGGTTGAAGGGGTATCTTCAAAAAACGGGAACATTGAACGATATATGGCAAGTTCAAGCCTAAAAACGGTCGAATAATAGCGTTCTTTGTAAAATATGCCTCAAATTCGCAGTCGCTTTTATATACAAAGGAGTGACCTAATAGGCGGTACATCAAAAGTGCAAAAATACAGAAATTTATGGCGATTGGAATTTTCATCAAGCTCAATGAAAAGTTATTCTTGCGCGACCCGCAAGAGACTAAACTGGGGCATCGGATCATCCAGGAAAGCATTATTTTGATTGACCAAATCGGCTTTGAAGCGTTCACGTTCAAAAAATTGGCCGAACGCATTCACTCTACAGAAGCTTCCATCTACCGCTACTTTGAAAATAAACACCTGCTCCTGCTCTATTTGCTAAGCTGGTATTGGGAGTGGATGCGATACTGTATCGAAGTCAATGTCCAAAATGTAGCCGATCCGCGCCATAGACTGAAAATTGCCATTTCTACCATCATTGAGGCGTCCCGGCGCAATCCTGCCATTGAATTTGTGGATGAAGACATCCTGCACCGGATCGTGATTTCAGAAGCGATCAAAGCCTACCATACCAAACAAATAGACGAGGAAAACAAACGCGGATTCTTTTTGACCTACAAGGCTTTAAGTAAGGTGATTGCCCAATTGATCCGGGATATTTCGCCGGGCTTTCCCTACCCGAAAGCATTAGCCAGCACCTTGTTGGAAATGTCGAACGACCACCCTTATTTTGCCCTTCATTTGCCCTCCCTAACGGATGTTCAAGTCCCGGACGGAGACCTGAGCCAGGTAGAGCAGTTGTTGACGGATTTTGCTTTCGCGTTAATTGATAATATTGGCAAGCAGAAAACTTGATTGTCACACCAACTCATCCAACTGCACAGCAAGCTCCCGCTCCAGCAAATGCAGATCCGACAATTCGTACATTGCAATCGTAGTGGCAATGCCCGATAAGATCGGCATTAGGATGGGGCCAAAAACAGGAACAGTCATCAGGAGTTGAGCCACTAAGCCTGTTGCGAGGGCAATGCCGATATAGTTCCGGGTGTACTGCATGCTTTCTTTGACACTCAATCCGAATAATTCATTGTAGCCGTCCACTACGGCAAAGCCAAAAAAATAGCAGCTCACCAAAAAGACGGCCGGCGTTTCAAGAAAAGCAATGCTTTTGAAGATGCCGAAAAATATACTCAGCATCACAGAAGCAATGATCAATTCCAGTATCCAGCAGCGGATATAGACCTTAAATGCCCGAATTTGGGCGTGAAGCGCTGTTTGAAAGGTCACGACCTGCGGTTCTCTGCCGGAAAGAATGGCCAGCGTACGGATGCTGAAATGCGTTGTCGCCACATACAACAGCATAAACATCACGTATTTCAGGCCACTGGCATAAATCAGGCTGTACCCGTTTTTAAAAACATCGCTGGCTAAGGTGCCCATTTGGCTGACAGTTTCCGAAAGGCTGTCGAAATGTGCCTGCGACCACCAGTTGGAGAAAATGCTCAACATTTTGAACCCCACCACAATGGCGATCAGCGCCAGTATCCGGGACAACCAGCGGTAATCCCAGTCGCCTTCCCAGAGCCGGTGTTGTTTAAAAAACTTCCAGGTGCGCGGATAGATCGCCATGGTGTGACGAAACTGAGTAAGGTACTCGTTGAAGGTGCGTGGTAGCATAATGGGTTGAAGGTCGTTTTGTTGGATTCAAATTTATGGATATGCAAGTGTTTTGTCCAAAAAACAAGACGAGTAGATCGTTTTTCAGGTTACAAGTTTTTGAATACCGGTTGAAATGAAAAAGCTATCCCACTTAAAGCAGGATAGCTTTTCAACTATTCCGAAACTTCCGTTACTAATTCGGGTGGCCGTGGAAATGCACTTTCTTCGTATTGGTTTTGTCATCGTGGTCTGTTGCAGTCACCACCAATTCCATATCTGTGTGATCGTTTACGTTATTGACCCAATGATCGTGAACATGCGCCTCGGTGCTGTGGCAGTGTTCCCCTTCCACAAACAAAACGGTGCTGTCGGATACTTTTTTCAACGCAACCAGATACTCATGCAGTTCTGCTGTATATGCGTAATATCCACTTTGATGTGAACGGTATCGCCAAGGTCAAACGTCGCGCCCTCTTCGGGAGATTCGATGACAATCTGTGGTATGCCAGTGTCTTCTTTATCATTGTCACAAGCACTAAAAAAATAGACCGGCGTCATTTTACCGTGTTGATCTTTTGTCATTTTGGGGATAGCGTGCGATTTGGGGAACATTCGTGCAACTTCCGCCTATTTTCCCTAATTTTGCAGCAAATCACCAATCACGAGCAACTGCCAAAGGCAACCTATGTTTCCAAAATACGATGTAATTGTTGTAGGCGCAGGCCACGCGGGCTGTGAAGCTGCTGTCGCTGCTGCGAATCTGGGGTCGAAGGTTTTGCTGACCACGATGAACATGCAAACCATTGCCCAGATGTCATGCAACCCCGCTATGGGTGGCGTGGCGAAAGGGCAGATCGTGCGTGAAATTGACGCCCTGGGCGGTTATTCGGGTATTATCACCGACCACACCATGGTTCAATTCCGCATGCTCAACCAGTCGAAAGGCCCGGCGATGTGGAGTCCGCGCGCACAAAGCGATCGGCAGCTCTTCGCCCGCAAGTGGCGCACGATGCTGGAAGCGCATTCCAATATTGATTTTTGGCAGGAGATGGTGAACGGCCTGCTTGTAAAAGACGGCGTGGTCTGCGGTGTACGCACCAGCATGGGCTTAGAAATCGAAAGCCGCTCGGTGGTGCTCACCAACGGCACTTTCCTCAACGGCATCATCCACATCGGTGAAAAACAACTCGGTGGCGGTCGCGCAGGCGAAAGCGCGGCGAAAGGCATCACCGAACAACTGATCGGACTGGGCTTTGAAGCCGGGCGCATGAAAACCGGCACCCCGCCACGGGTAGACGGTCGGTCGCTCGATTACAGCAAAATGGAAGTACAGCCCGGCGATGAAATTCCCGGTAAATTCTCCTACACCGAAACCCCGCCGCTGCGGCAACAATTGCCCTGCCACATCACGTACACCAGCGAGGCAGTACACGAAATGCTGAGAACCGGATTCGACCGCTCGCCGATGTTTTCTGGTAGAATACAGGGCCTGGGGCCACGCTATTGTCCGTCCATCGAAGACAAAATTGACCGTTTTGCCGACCGCGACCGCCACCAGTTGTTTGTGGAGCCGGAAGGTTGGGATACCTGCGAGATTTATGTGAACGGCTTTTCGTCTTCCCTGCCGGAAGACGTCCAGTATAGAGCTTTGCGGCTGATCCCGGGTTTTGAGAACGCCAAAATGTTCCGTCCCGGTTATGCGATTGAATACGATTATTTCCCGCCCACGCAATTGCGTCTGTCGTTGGAAACCCGGTTAGTGAAAAACCTCTTTTTTGCAGGCCAGATCAACGGCACCACCGGGTACGAAGAGGCGGCCTGTCAGGGACTGATGGCGGGTATGAATGCCCACCTTACCATCAACGAATTGGAGCCATTTATTCTCAAACGCTCAGAAGCTTATATTGGGGTGCTGATTGACGATTTAGTCACCAAAGGTACCCAGGAACCTTATCGCATGTTCACTTCGCGGGCAGAATACCGCATCCTGTTGCGGCAAGACAACGCCGACCTGCGCCTGACCCCGTTGGCCCATCGGCTGGGGGTCATGAACATGGAAGCACGGTTGGCACAGGTGGAAGAAAAAAATGTGGCATCAAAAGCGATTGGTAAATATTTCGAGGAAACGAGCGTTAGTCCGGAAGCTATCAATGGCTATTTGGAAAGCTGCGGCACGGCACCCATCCGTCAGAAAGTAAAATTGCAGGGTATTTTATTGCGGCCGCAAATTGACATGAACGCGTTGCGGCAAGCCTTGCCGGAATTAGACACTTACTTGGCGCAATTCCATGGCGGGCATGTGGAACTGGCAGAGATCAACATGAAATACGACGGCTATATCCAACGCGAGCAGGAGTTGGCGCAAAAGATGAACCGTTTGGAAGAAGTAATCCTGGCCGAACAATTCGACTACCACCAAATTTCTTCACTTTCCAAAGAAGCGCGCGAAAAATTAACGCGCATGAAGCCGCGCACCATCGGCCAGGCAAGCCGGATCAGCGGGGTATCGCCCGCAGATATTTCGGTGTTGCTGGTACACATTGGCAGGTGATTGTTTTTTAGCCGCTCGTGCAGCGGCGCCCAAATTTGACAGACTATGGCAGAACAACCTTCATTTGACGGACAAACCATTTGGCAAAAAGTAAAAGAAATGGCGCTCCGGGGCGTTGCTTTCTTACGAGCCAGGTGGGCGGTCTATCACAGCAAATACCCCCGGTTGTCCATCGCGACAGCCATTGCCGGCGGGCTGTTCGGCGGCGGGCTGCTTTTCCTTTTTCTGCTGTTTATGCTGGTTTACACGGGGCTGCTTGGCGCCTTGCCAACCTATGGTGAACTTAAAGATATTCAGCGCAATACTGCCTCTGAAGTCTATGCGGAAGATGGCGTGTTATTGGGCAAATACTATATAGAAAACCGCGTCAATGCCGCCTTTGAAGAAATTTCTCCGAACGTAGTGAACGCCTTGGTGGCCACGGAAGACGCAAGATTTTTTGCACACAACGGCGTGGATCTGCGCGCCTGGTTCCGTGTATTTTTCAAAACCGTCCTGCTGTCGAATGAATCTTCCGGCGGCGGCAGTACCCTCAGCCAGCAATTGGCGAAAAACCTGTACAAACGCAAACACTACTTAGTGCTTTCCACTTTAGTCAACAAAATACGGGAAATCCTGGTGGCACGGCGGTTGGAGCGCATTTACAGCAAGGAGCAATTGCTGGCGCTTTACCTCAACACCGTTCCGTTTAGCGAAAATGCGTTCGGCATCAAAGTGGCAGCGCAGCGTTTTTACGACAAATCACCGCACGACCTCCAAATAGAAGAAGCGGCGCTGCTGGTAGGTATGTTGAAAGCAAATACGACGTATAATCCGGTACGAAACCCGGAAAAATCCTTAGAACGGCGTAATACCGTGCTGGATCGAATGGAAGACCAGGGGCATATCAACCCGGAGCAGTGCGAATCTTTGAAAAAGTTGCCGCTCCGGCTCAACTACCAATCAGAAAACAGCGGCGACGGGCTGGCGACTTATTTCCGTGAGCACCTGCGCCTGGAAGTAGAAAAAATTCTGGAGGGTTTTGAAAAGCCCAATGGGGAAGCCTATAACCTTTATACCGACGGGCTGAAGATTTATACTACCATCAATGCGCAGTTCCAAAGTTACGCCGAGACGGCCGTGCGGGAACACCTGCCCAAATTGCAGCAATCTTTCAATAAGGAGTGGAAAAATGCCAAGCCCTGGGGCAACGACAGCACGCTGGAAGACCTGAAGAAGCGTTCCCCCCGATACCAGAGCATGAAGGAACAGGGCTTTTCCGAAGAAGAGATCAATGAAGCCTTCAATACGCCGGTGAGGATGCGCGTCTTCAATTGGGCAAAAGAAGAAGACGTGCGGGAAATGACGCCGATGGACTCCATCAAGTACTACCTCACCATGATCAATGTGGGCTTTTTGGCCATCGAACCCAATACAGGGTTGGTGCGCACTTGGGTCGGCGGCATTGATTACCAATATTTTCAGTACGACCATGTGAAAGCGCGCCGTCAAATCGGTTCCACGTTCAAGCCGGTCGTATTTGCCCAGGCGCTGCGCAGCGGGATGCGCCCCTGCGAATATACCAGCAGCGCTTTGGTGATGTACGATGACGCGGAATTGGAAAGAGGCGGAACCGGTACGGTGGTTGCGGCCGTAAACGAAGCGCCAGCAGAACGCACAGAAGGCCAATGGACGCCCCGCAATTCAGACGGCAAATACAGCGGTATGTATTCGATGGAAGGTGCCTTGTGCAAATCTGTCAATACGGTGGCCGTAAAAACCATCATGCGCATCGGGGCAAGTTCGGTGCGGAAATTGGCCAAAGAAATGGGCATGCAGGCAGAGTTGCCAAACGACGCTTCCATTGCGCTGGGAACGGGCCAGGCCTCTTTGATGGAAATGCTCCAGGTTTTCGGAACTTTTGCCAACCGGGGTCAAAAACCGGTGCTGCACTACCTCGACCGCATCGAAACGGCTGACGGCAAAGTACTGGTGTCTTTTGACCGACCCAATCCACAGGAATTTCAACGCGTATTGACCCCATTACACGCCGATATGATGTCGCAGATGCTGAAATCCGTGATTGAACGGGGAACGGGTTCCCGTGTGCGCTGGGAAAACGGCCTTTACAACGTGGATCTTGCCGGCAAAACCGGCACCACCCAAAACCATTCCGACGGCTGGTTCGTTGGCTTTACCCCCAACCTCATCGCCGGCGTCTGGATCGGAGCGGCTCTGCCAACTGTACACTTTCGCAGCATGTACACCGGCCAGGCTTCGGTTACTGCCGTGCCGGTTTGGGGCAGGTTTATGGGACAGATTTACAAAAACGAGCAATATAAAAGCAAGGTTTTTACTCGGTTCACCGCGCCGCCCGATACGACAATGGCCCTCATGCGTTGCCCTTACATCCTTGCAGACTCCATGGCACTGGAAGAAATGGAAGAAGAAATATCCGATTCCCTGAAAATTGAACTAACCATAGATGACCGGCCGCGAAGGGACAACGAAACGGAAGAAGCGTACGCCGAACGCATGGATCGCCTGCGCCGCCGCTTAGAAAAACGGGAAGAAAACCGCGACAAACTGAAGGACTTCTGGAACACCACCCTTTTTGGCAAGGACAAGAAAAAAAAGGAAGAAAAAAAAGAAGGCGGAGGTGGGTAACGATTAGGGATTAGGTGTCGGACACCTCTGAAGGTGTCCGACACCTAATCCCTAATCGTTAAACATCTGTCCAAAATTTGACACCTCGAAGGATAAGGCATCGGATGCCTTGGAGGTATCCGATACCTTATCTAAATTTATGCCCTTTGCTTAAACCTAATTTTTATCATGAAGCGACTGTCTACAAGCCTAAGCCTATTTTTGCTTTTTTTCCCCGGCGCTTTTGCGCAAACCTTTTACAATACTGGCGAAATCCAGGAAATCCGCATCTTTTTTGCGCAACAAAACTGGGATCACCTGCTCGATTCTTTAGTTATAGCCAATGAAGACGGTCGCCTGATCGCGCCTTTAGTCATCGTGAACGGCATCGAGTACGACAGCGTGGGCGTCAAATACAAAGGCAACAGTTCCTACAATCCCAACCGGCCCAAAAACCCGTTCAGCATCAACCTGGATGAAATTATCAGCAGTCAGGATTATGAAGGGCACGACCTGATCAAACTTTCCAACGCCTTCAAAGACCCTTCCTTTGTACGGGAAGTGCTCGGGTTTGAAATTGCCCGGAATTATATGGCAGCGCCCCGCGCCAATTACACCAAAGTCTATGTCAACGGCGCTTACCACGGCCTTTATTCCAGTGTAGAAAGCGTCAAAAAGAAATTCCTGAACGAATATTTCTATTCGAACGACAATGCGCTGTTCAAGTGCGACCCTACGCAGGGCGCTACCTCGCCGCCCGGCTGCCCGATGGGTGGCGGCGGCGCTACATTTACCTATATCGGCGCTGATTCGAGCTGTTATTTCCGGTTTTATGAAATTGAATCGGATTATGGCTGGAATGACTTGGTGAGCGCGGCCAACACGCTCAACAACAACCCGGCGGACGCCCACCTCGTATTCGACATAGACCGCATTTTGTGGATGCTTGCGTTTGACAATATTTTGGTCAACTTAGACAGCTATATCGGCTCCGGGCACAATTATTATGCTTACAAAGACGGCAACGGTCGCTTCTGCCCCATCATCTGGGACATCAACGAAGCTTTTGGCAGCTTTGGCAATATTGGCGGCACTGGCGGCCAACTGAACCTCGCCCAGATGCAACAACTGGATCCTCTGGTTCACCTGAACAATCCAGGCAAACCATTCATCAACAAGCTTTTAGCCAATCCAAAATACCTAAAAAGTTACATCGCGCACATGCGCACCATCTTGGCCGAGCAATTCACCAACGGCGCTTATCTCACACGCGCCACGCAATTGCAGGCATTGGTCAACGATGCGGTCAATACCGACCCGAACGGCCTGTACACCTATACGGATTTTGTGAACAACCTCAACAACAGCATTTCCGGTGGCATGCTGATTCCGGGCATCACGACGCTCATGACCCCGCGCATCACTTACCTGAACAACCACCCCGAATTGCTGAAAGTCCCGCCAGTTATCACGAACGTCGGAACGGTGCCGGCAGTGCCGGTTTTTGGCGGCACGGCCTGGATCACCGCCGCAGTCAGCAATGCGACCGGCGTGCGACTGCGCTACCGCTTCGGCCATGCGGCCATCTTTGAAGACGTGCCCATGTTTGACGACGGCACCCACCAGGATGGCGCTGCGGGCGATGGGATTTTCGGCGCGTCCATTACCATCCAGGGCAGCTTAGCCGACTACTACATCTTCGCGGAAAACGCCAACGCAGCCCGCTTTTCTCCAGCGCGCGCAGCGTACGAATTCTATACCCTTGAAGCGGCAGGAACAGCGAATATCCCTGCCGGTGCAATAGCCATCAATGAATTCTTAGCTGACAACGAAAGCGGCGCTACCGACCCCAACGGGCAATACGAAGACTGGGTGGAGTTGTATAATAACACGGCGGCGCCCATCCTGCTTTCTGGCGCTTTCCTAAGCGACAAGGCCGACAACCTGACCAAATGGCCTTTCCCATCCACCGCAACCATCCCGGCCAACGGCTACCTGTTGATTTGGTTGGATGAAGACCAGAACCAGCCGGGGCTGCACGCCAATTTCAAATTGTCGAAAGACGGCGAAGCCATCTATTTCACCAATGCCGACGGTTCGATGATAGACCAGATCGAATTTGGGGCGCAAAGCACCGACATCACCACGGGTCGCTGCCCTAACGGAACCGGGCCTTTTGCAGCCATGAATGCCGCGACACCGAATGCTGTCAATTCCTGTTCTACCGCAGCGGGAGAGGCAATCGGCACAGCATTCCAGCTCAAAATTTTTCCGAACCCCACGCTTTCCGGGCAGGATTTTGTGTTAGAAATCACGGCACAACAAGCGCAGCAAGCCCAAGTTTTGCTATTCAACGCGCTGGGCGTACGGCTTTATGAAAAGCCAGTTTGGCTGATGCAGGGAACAAACCGGTTTTCAACGCCAGCCGCTGATTTGCCATCGGGAATTTATTGGATACAGGTAGAGACCGAGCATGGGAGGAAGGGTGTGAAGGTGGTGGTTGGAAAGTAAAATCTAAACTTCGTTAGGCGTGGCGGCGCATCCCGGATTTTTCAAAGGTGGCTTATTTCCCGCCAACTTCTGACAGTCACTTCGTTTTTCCGGATTTGGGGGTCGTCGCCCCCATAGATTAAAGTGCTTGCTTTCCTGCCGGTCAGGTTTTGCCAAAACTGAATGTTTTTGAACGAAACATTCGTCAGTGTAGCCGTACTTTTGATTTCAATTGGGTTCAAATAGACTCCTTCATCAATGACTACATCCATCTCATTGCCCGTACTGTCTCTCCAAAAATAAAGATTAGATCTTTTGCCTTGATTGAACCTGTTTTTCAACAACTCAGAAACGATGAAGTTTTCAAAAATGGCTCCGCGGTAAGGATGTTGAAACAATTGTTCCGGACTGGAAATTTGTAAAAGGTAGCAAGCCATACCTGTATCGTAGAAGTACAGCTTTGGGGTTTTGACAATCCTTTTATTGAAGTTTTGAAAATAAGGCGGTAGCAGGAAAACATGGTAGCTGGCTTGTAAAATCCCAAGCCATGACTGTATCGTTTTGACATCCATACCGATCTCATTGGCTAAGTTAGCATAATTTAACAATTGGCCAATTCTGCCCGCGCAAAGCGACAGCATTTTTTCAAAAAGCAAGAGGTTACTCACATTTTTGATTTGCCGGACATCCCTTTCAACATAGGTTCTTAAATACGCGCCGAACCAGTCATTGGGGGCAATGCCATCTGCTTGCACCGGGGGGAAGCCGCCTTTAAACATGACCGTATTCAAGTCGTCAAGTGCGTTGGGAATAGCGGCTATTTCGGAAACAGAAAAAGGAAGCAAGTCTATATAAGCCGCTCTCCCTGCCAGGCTCTGTGTGATTTTTTCCTGTAACAGAAAATTATTGGAACCGGTAAGAATGAATTTGCCTTTCTCTTCTGATTCATCTAAAATCTGTTGCAAATAAGAAAGTAGCTCGGGTGTGCGTTGGACTTCATCTAAAATTGCACCGTTTTGATATTTCTTCAAAAAATTTCTGGGGTCTTCCAGCGCAAAATTTCTGGTATCCGGATTTTCAAGGGAAACATAGGTTTTGTCTGGAAAACAACTCCTGGCCAAGGTGGTCTTGCCACTTTGTCTTGCTCCTATTATGGCTACTGCTTTAAAGGATTGGGCGAGGCTTTTTACTTTTTCAGAGGCTGTTCTTGGTATCATATTTTTTTTGTAGATTTGGAATTCAATTCCAGATTTGCAAAGATAAACCTTTCCATAAAATGCCCATAATCTTTTAACCCTCAAAAATTATCTCTGTTAAAACCCTTCAGGACAGGCTGCTCAGAGGCGGGCTCGCGTTGGATGATTTGCAGGATGCGGTCGTTGTGTATTGTGTTGAAAATATGGTCGTCGTATATCTTCCGGCCATTGCCATAGACCTTCCTGAAATAAGGCACCGGCTGACTGCCCGTTACCGCTTTCAGCAGTCTTTTGTAAAAAGCCTCATTCAGGCTATGGACTTTTTTGTCTCTCAGGAAGTCGCTATATAAGTGCTTCATAAAACGTAGATTAACATGAAAATACTCAACAAGCCAAATACGTCTGCTGTCGTTCAAAAGTTCCTTCTATAGAATTCCATTATTGGACTGCAAGGGCAAATTTTATCTGATCCTTCGTAGGATTTTTTCAACATACAGATCACAGCTTGACTAAGAGTCGTACCCCCAGCTATGCGAACAACCGCGAAGCGGTTAACTGTGAATAACTCCGGATGAAATCCGGGGAAAAAGATGCGCTGTCTAACACTTCATAACCCTAAAGGGGTTGAATATTGTTGTATTCCTTGTTGATAACCGGGCTTTCTTTTATTCAACCGCTTCGCGGTTACCTGTGCTGTATAGCTTTTCCTCTGCCACCGATTTCATCGGCGGTTAATCATATTCAATCCTTTCAGGATTTCTCATGGCCTATTCATGCCGCTCGTAGGCTTTATCATGGAAAGAAAGGCATACCCTAAGCTATCATGATTTTTAACAGAGCGGAAGTCTATGCTGCATGTTCCACATGGATTCGATCCGTAAATATACTACTATAATTGAAACACATACATGCTGTTATAGGTTTTTTACAAAAAATGTATTTTTGATTTTTTTTAAACTTTTTGTTTTTAAAACTCTTTCCTATCTTTGGCGACTGCATTATCAATATTAAACAGCGGAGGTCTCAAAGGCATGGCAGACAAAAAACACACACCACCCATAGAAAATAACGGCCAGGAAGGACACAACATCGTCAGTCTCAATGGCATGTACCAGGGCTATTTCTTAGATTACGCCTCTTATGTAATCCTGGAACGCGCCGTGCCGGCCATTGGCGATGGCCTCAAACCCGTGCAGCGCCGCATCCTGCATGCCATGAAAGACATGGACGACGGGCGCTACAACAAAGTGGCCAACATCATCGGGCAAACCATGCAGTTCCACCCGCACGGCGACGCCGCCATCGGGGATGCTTTGGTCAACCTCGGACAACGCGACCTGCTCATAGACTGCCAGGGGAACTGGGGCGACGTGCGCACCGGCGACAGTGCGGCAGCCTCGCGCTACATCGAGGCGCGCCTGACCAAATTTGCCCTCGAAATCGCCTTCAACGCACAAACGACCCAGTGGCAACTGTCTTACGACGGCCGCAACAAAGAACCCGTCGTACTGCCCATGAAATTTCCGCTGCTGCTGGCCCAGGGCGCGGACGGTATTGCGGTCGGGCTTTCCACCAAAATTCTACCCCACAATTTCATCGAACTGATCAGGGCTTCCATTAAAATACTGCAAGGCAAAAAAGCCGAAATTTTTCCGGATTTCCAGACCGGCGGCTACATTGACGTCACGGAATACAATGCCGGAAAACGCGGCGGCCGTGTGAAAGTGCGCGCCAAAATTGAAGTCGTGGACAAAAAACTGCTGGTAGTGCGCGATTTGCCTTACGGTGTCACCACCGGCACCCTCATCGAAAGCATCGTCAAAGCGGCAGATAAGGGTAAAATCAAAATCAAAAAAGTCACGGACAATACCGCGCAGGAGGTAGAAGTGGCCATCGAACTGGCGCCCGGCGTTTCGCCCGACGTGACCATGGATGCGCTTTACGCTTTCACTGATTGCGAAATCAGTATTTCGCCCAATGCGTGCGTGATTGTGGACGACAAGCCACATTTTCTAAGCGTGGACGACATCCTGGAAGTCTCTACCCACAACACCAAAGCGCTGCTGCGCCGCGAATTGGAAATCCTGAAAGCGGAACTCCAGGAAAAATTGCACTTCGCCAGCCTCGAAAAAATCTTCATTGAAAAGCGCATCTACCGCGACATCGAAGAGTGCGAAACCTGGGACGCCGTGCTGGCCGCCATTGACAAAGGCTTGCGCAAATACGTGGCTGTGCCCGGCGAAAAACAAAAAGCTGGCGACACCCGCTTGCTGCTGCTGCGCGACATCACGGAAGAAGACATCGTGCGGTTGACCGAAATCAAAATCAAGCGCATTTCCAAATTCAACAGCTTCCAGGCAGACGAACACATCGCCAAATTGCACGAAGAGCTGCTCCAGACCCAACACCACCTCAACAACCTCACCGATTACGCCGTCGCTTATTTCGAGCGCCTGCTGAAACAATACGGCAAAGGCCGCGAGCGCCGCACCGTCATCACAACTTTCGACGCCATTCAGGCAACGGAAGTGGTGGCCAACAACGCCAAATTGTATGTCAACCGCGAGGAAGGCTTCATCGGCTGGGGCCTGAAAAAAGACGAATTTGTGAGCGATTGTTCCGACATTGACGACATCATCGCTTTCCGCAAAGACGGTAAATTCCAGGTCTCTCGCATTGCCGAAAAGGTGTTCATTGGCAAAGACATCATCCACGTGGCGGTCTGGAAAAAGAACGACGAGCGCACCACCTACAACTTGATTTATGCCGATGGCAAAACGGGCCGCTCGATGGCCAAGCGCTTCAACGTGACGGCCATCACCCGCGATAAGGAATACGACCTGACGATGGGTTCCAAAAACTCCAGGTTGCTTTATTTTACCGCCAATCCAAACGCAGAAGCAGAAGTCGTGACGGTACACCTCACGCAGGGCAGCGCCGCCAAGAAAAAAATATTCGACTTTGAATTTGGTGAAATCGCCACCAAAGGGCGCGCCTCGCAGGGCAATATCCTGTCGCGCTACCCCATCCGAAAGGTTGTTTTGAAAGAAGCAGGGAAATCCACCATCGGCGCCCAGAAATACTGGTGGGATGACGTAACCGGCAAGCTGAATACCGACAGCCGCGGTATCTTGATGGGCGCATTCGACACCGGCGACACGCTGCTGGCACTCTTTAAAGATGGTTCCTACGAAGTGGCCGAAGCCGACCTCGCCCGCCGCTTCGATCCGAACGAAACCCTGCACCTCAGCAAATTTACGCCAGACTCGGTGATCACTGCGGTGTATTACGAAGGCGGCAAAGAATGGACTATGGTGAAGCGCTTCCGGGTGGAAACCAATTCGCACAACCAACGCTTCCCCTACCTGAGCGAACACAAAAACACGAAACTGTTTTTCGCCACTGCTAAACTCGAACCGGTGGTTAACTACACCATTAAGGACAAAAATAAAATGCTGCAAGCTTCCGCTGCGCTGGGCGAAATCGTGGACGTTAAAGGCTGGAAAGCCATCGGCAACAAGCTGAGTGAGTTCAAACTGACTTCCTGCAAAATGGTGGAAGACCCGGATGCGCCCAAACCACAAACCACGGCCGCTGTTGCTGAAAAAGCTGCGCCGCCCGAAAAGCTAAACGCCGGCGACAGCATTGATTTTGAAGTGACAGGGAACGGGCAACAGAAGTTGTTTTAGCCCCCTCCGCCCCCGAAGGGGGAACTGGTTATTGGTTATTGGTAGGTTAGGAACAGGACAGGGATACAGAGCCTTATCAAGAAATGTTTCCCAAAACGGACAACGATCAACGGACAACGATCAACTTTCAAATAACCAATAACCAGCCCTACTGCCTGACAAACTTCCCCATAACGACCTGATCACCAAACCTTACCTCGATCAGGAAAATGCCTTTCGGCAAATCAGAAACATCGAACGTGTTCGTGCCGGGGATGGTATACATCGTTTTCAGTTGGCGACCCGCGAGGTCGAAAATCGTCAGTATGCCTTCCCGCGTGTTTTCCGGCAGGACGAGGTTCAATTCGTTGTGGGCGGGGTTGGGGAAAATGGCTAAAATTTCTTTTTCCAAATTTTCTTCCTCCACAGGCACCAGACAAGCCGGAATAATGTCTTCCCACATGCCATTGCAGCCGTCCATATTGTTGAAAAAAGTGGGCGTGCCTGGCGAAGGGCCGGGTAAAACGTATTCGCAAATGGCCTGAACGGCACACCAGGACAACTTAGGGTTGTTGGTAATCGTGACATCGCCATTGAGGTAGATGGAATGATTGAGGCTTGAAATGTCAGATAACAGAGGGTTGCTGTCGAGCAAAAGACCGCCACTTAAGTGTTCCAGGCTACCTAATCCTTCCAGGGTTTCCAAAGAAGGGTTGTCATAAACAGCAAGCCCATTGCCAATGAAGTTCACCGATCCCAAACCAGACAAGTTTGGCAAGGACGAATTGGCATGGATATTCAAAGACAATACAGAGTCCAGCGAGGTCAGCCCCAGATAAATCAACGATGGATTGTCATAAATATCAATACGCTCGGTAGTATTTAGCCCGCTCATGCCCGCCAGATTGACCAGCGACAAGTTGTCCCACACGTTCACCTCGCGGGCATGTTTTAAGAGGGGTAATCCATTAAAGTTTTCTAATGCAGGATTCATGAACACCACAAAATCACCGATAATCGTGTCTAATGCTTCCAGTCCGGAAAAATCCTTCAGTGTCGGATTTCCCCATACGGCAAATTCATCCCCCATATACGTCAATGACCCCAAACCTGTAAAGTTTTTCAAAGAGGGGTTTTCCCAGATATAGACGCCACCAGGTATGGCAGGAAGGGCATCCAATCCGGTAAAATCTTCCAGCAGATCATTGTTGTAAACCTGTAAGGTGGCGATGCTGCCTACCGAAACGCCCTGCAAACCATTCAGGTTTTTCAAAACGGTATTGTCGTAAATTTCTACCAGTCCGCTAATAGAAGTAAGCGCCTCCAGACCAGTCAGATCCGTTAAAAAGGGATTGCCATTGACAGAAAAAAAGCCATTAATGGCAGGGAAAGCCCCCACGCCTTCTAAGTTTACAAGCGCATCATTGAGACTAATCCCCAATCCGCCGCCGACACTACTCAAGCTGCCTAACCCGGCTAAATTTGCCAATAGCGGTTGTTCAGAAATAACTAAGTCGGTGCCAATCACCGAAAGTTGGTCAAGACCATTCAAGGTCGGTAGCAAAGGGTTGCCTGCTATGCCCAGCAAGCCGCTGATCGAGGTAAGTGCCTGCAATCCTGACAGATTTTCCAATGATTCATTATAGGTAAGGAGGCAGTCGCCCCCAATATGCGTCAAAGCATTCAACGCATCAAGATTTGTCAGGCTGTTGTTGCCATAAAGGTCTAAATTCCCGCCAAGCTGCGTAATATTGGACAGGCCGGTTAACTGCTCCAGGCTGCTGTTGTTAAAGCATATTATCCCGCCTCCGATGGTGGTTAAGCTTTCCAATCCCGACAAACTCGAAAGGCCATGGCAGTTGGTCAAATAAAAATCGCCTCCAATATCAGTGAGGTTGCTCAGCCCTGCTACCGAATTTAGAAAAGGGTTGTTCCATAGGTCAAGGTTCCCGTCTATGGCGGTCAATCCAGCCAATCCGGCTAAGTTGCTGACGTCTGTACCAGAACCACTTTTTCCAATAGTCAGTCCACCCAGGACATGCGTACAACCCGAATAATTGTTCAAGAAATCATCCACCTGTTGTTGAGCAGTCAGCGTAATTCCTTCTGGCAAACAAGTCGTCTGGGCTTTCATTGAAAATAAGCCAACACTTAAAAGCAGTAGGGTAAGGCATTTTTTCATTGGATGGTATTTTACTGTTTGATAATTTTTCCGGTGCTCATGGCCTTTCCGTCCTGCACAATCGAGTAAACGTACAAACCGGCAGGCAAACGACCGAGGTTAATAGCATTGTTTCCTTTGCGCAAGGTTCCTTGCATCACAAGCCGACCCAAAGCGTCGGACAAGGTAAACCGGGCCGTTTCGCCTCCCCATTCCAAAACCATGCGATCCTGCACCGGGTTAGGGAATACCCGAACGGCTGCTGCTTGTCCCGGCTCATCTGTGGACACTGTGCCAATGAGTACCGGACGGCACAGCGTATGTTCCCCATTCACATTGCTCACCGTGAGGCAGACCTCATACAATCCATCCTGCGTATAAGTATGCGTTGGGTGGCGATCCGTAGAACCATTGCCATCGCCAAAATCCCAGAGCCATTCTTCCGGCTCGTAATAAGACAAGTCGTGAAAAACCACCTCGCGGTAATCCATCGTATCTGTGGCATAACGAAACAGCGCTACCGGCACGTTGTTGAGGCCGAGCGTATCGCAGGGGCTGCCGTCTATGGGGCCGAGGCGGTAGTTGGGGAAGTTGGGAATGGAAAAAGCATTTTTGGTTGGCAAACGGTATGCGTGCTGTTCCACTTGACACGCTACACCAGGCAGATCGGGTTGATGAACGATGTGGAGGTAGTTGGTACCGTTAGCGGCTGAGCCATAAATTTTACCATCTGGTGCCAACTGGATTTGATTAAAGGTTGTTGCAAAAGGGTCGCCAAAGCCATCGTATTCAGCTACAATTTGCCGGCTGGCTAAGATGTCGGATGCTTGAAGATCGTATTGATCTACAGCCAAACGATAAGCAATATATAGATAGCGGGAATTGGGTGAAATAGCTGCACCCCCTGCCAAAGTATTCGGATCAAACTGAAATTTGAGGGGATTGCTTAGCAACCCGGAGCAACGGTCAAAAGAATAAATATCAACAAACCTGCCAGCTTCAACACTAACTGTATTGAATCGCGCATACCGGGTACCATCTGGGGAAAAAACGGCCTGACCAACACCGGCAAGCACTGTTTCCCCCACAACTTGGTCTTCCATACGTCGCACCCCGGAAGGATCAAGTAAATAGCGGTAATAAAGGTTTGAATCCCGGGTGTTGACTAATAACCACCAATCACGCCCGTTGGCATGTTTTGTAGCGGTTAATTGTCCGAAAGTCAAAGGTTCATACAATAAAAAGCGCCGCCGCTGGATCACTTCGCCCAACCCGTTGTTGCCATTCATGTCAATGATAGAATACCGCAATTCATAACATCCCCAGCCAAACCAGGAAGTACCCAGTGTTTCATGAAACAGAAAGTAGTGATCCGGATGCTCCGGCCAGGGTAAAACGATTGCTCCTTGAGGCAGGTCGTAACCAATATGGGCAGGATCGTCATTAATGTTGCTGCCGTTGAGCATTTCAGCAAAAGAAACATCTTCAATATCTTGCCCGTTGAAATAAAATAAAACATTGCCATCTTCATCACAAATGCCCGCGTTGGTGTCAATAAAATCTAATTTTGAAAAAGGAAGGGATGTTGTAGTTGGATGATCAATATTGCTAAAATCCAAAGCAGTAGTTCCATATTCACTTTCATCGGGATCGTCTAACAAGTCATAGCCAAGATACCAGAT
>Ga0163147_10001126_pt1 | contig 41236 bp, 37 predicted proteins | sample OliLakLV19MP6G1_FD_148597 | JGI IMG/M metagenome (GOLD analysis project Ga0163147, IMG submission 148597) | Freshwater microbial mat bacterial communities from Lake Vanda, McMurdo Dry Valleys, Antarctica- Oligotrophic Lake LV.19.MP6.G1 | ecosystem: Environmental > Aquatic > Freshwater > Lake >...
GTAGCTTGACAGGCTCCGTGATCGAACTCATCCGCAGTGCGTCCAGGCTGTCGTCCAACGGGGGCCACCTGCGAATGACTGCTCTCTGGTTCTGGCGACGTCTTTGAATGACTCTTATGGGTCGAAACTTGCCGTTCAGGATCTCGCTGGTCGTGGACAGAAGCGCCGGCGAAGCTAGCCATTTTTCCTGGCGAGGCCGGTCACCGCTGTTGGCAACGCGTGGTCAGGTGGTTGGCGATTCGTGCGAAGTGATCGTCTCACCCGCACCATCAGGGGTAGCCGGCCCCAACTTGATTTCTGCTTTCGTAGTTTGTCGAGGTGATCTGCCCACGACTGCATCATTTCTTTGAGTTCATCGAGGTACTTGGCGCCGTTGTAAATGCCGCGGATCGTATTCGGGTCTTGGTGTAAAAGTTGCGCTTCGATTGCATCGGCACTCCAGCGCTTCATTTCGTTCAGCATGGTCGAAGCTGGGTGTCGAAATCCGTGGCCAGTTGTCTGTTCTTTGCGGTAGCGCAGGCGTCTCAGTGCTGCGTTGACTGTGCCACCGGACATCGCCTGCTATTGGATCGCTCGCTGCGGAAAACAAACTCACCAGCTCCGGTGAGCGGCTTGATCGCCTGCAGAAGTTCAAGGCCTTGGTTGGGCGGCGGAACGATGTAGTTCGCAACTCGATTTGAGAGTTTAGTCCGCTTCTTCAGCTTTTGACGGTCAGGCGGAATCCGCCACTCGGCGGCATCGAGGTCCAGCTCGCGCCACTGCATGCCGCGCAGCTATCCGGGGCGGCAGAGGCGCATCGGCGCGAGTGCAAGCGCTGTCCGCGTGCCCGGTGACCCTTCGTAGCAGTCGATGTCTCGAAGCAGTCTTCCAAGGAGCGCGGGATCCTGGGTGGACGCGTACTTGTTGACCACGGGAGCGGCGGTGGCACCGATCAGATCGGTAGCAATGTTGTGCTCAACTCGACTGGTGCGAATTGCGTACCGAAAGATCTGGATCAAGCACTGCAGGAGCCGCCTAGCGGTGTCGAGCGCGCCGCGCCGCTCTAAACGTTGAAGTGCCGTCAGCAGAATTGGTGCAGTCACGGTGGCGATAGGCAGAGATGCCAGCCACGGAAAGATGTTCTTCTCCATGCGCAGGAGAACCTTGCTGGCGTGACTGTCGGCCCAGCCTGGCTTCTGTTGGGTGTGCCACTCTCTGGCTAGCGACTCCAAGGTATTTTGCGCGACGTTCTCGATGCTGGGTCGATTCATCCGGCGTCGGACAACCGGGCCTGATCCTTTGCGCAACAGCTCCTTGGCTCGCGTGCGTTCATCGCTTGCCGATGCCAACGACACACCGGGATACGCGCCGATCAAGAGCAGCTTCTCAGCGCCTGCGAACCGGTACTTGAGCCGCCAGAGCTTGGATCCGTGCGGCATCACCTGCAAAAAGAGGCCGCCGCCGTCGAACAACTTGCTTGGCTTGTCATCCACGCCAGCCTCGGCATTGCGGCACTTCGCGTCGCTGCGTGGAACGACTTTGATCGGCATATCGGTATCTTGAGGGTACGCGACGGGAGTGCAAGCCGTGTACTCCCAAGGCTACCCCCACTCTTACCCCTACAAAGTTGGAGTATCGTGATGCGGCGTGATGCGCGCAGAAACAAAAACCCCCGCATGGGCGGGGTTTTAGGCTGCATCTGCGGTCTCGCGAAGACTTCTGAAGTCTTGATGTGGTGGCTATGGGTGGACTCGAACCACCGACCCCAGCATTATGAGTGCTGTGCTCTAACCGGCTGAGCTACATAGCCTTGCGGCCGTCCAAAGTTGACGGCGCAAACGAACTGCGAATTATCGGCAACTGCGGGCTGGGCGTCAAACACGAGTAGTTTCGTGCGGTTCCGGTTGTTCATTGACGGATGCCTGTGGCACTCTCGGGATATTCAGGCTTTTGGAGTCCGTTCCGTGATTGATCCGGACGGTTACAGGCCCAACGTCGGCATCATCTTGATGCGCGACGACGGCAACGTCTTTTGGGCGCGTCGCGTATCACGCGACGGTTGGCAATTCCCGCAGGGCGGGATGAATACCGATGAAACGCCGCTTGAGGCCATGTATCGCGAGTTGTTTGAGGAGACGGGGCTCGCGTCAGAGCACGTCGAATTGCTGGCGGCTACGCCGGGCTGGTTGCGCTATCGGTTGCCGCGACGCTGTGTGCGACATGGCGAACGACCGGTTTGTGTTGGGCAGAAGCAGGTGTGGTTTCTGTTGCGGCTGACGGGGGGGGAGGCGCAGGTCAAACTGGATGTGACTGACAAGCCCGAGTTCAGCGAATTTCGCTGGGTTGAGTTCTGGTATCCCTTGGATCACGTCGTGAGCTTCAAACGGGAAGTCTACTTGCGCGCGTTGCAGCACTTGGCACCCGTGGCGCAGGGTTTGGCTCTTGGCGCTTCGATTCTGAGCCGGCGGCCGTTGGAGCCAGCGGGCGCGCAACGCCGCCCCGTGGCGCAACGGTTGTCACGCGATGCGGCGCCGGTGCGGGTCTGAGTCTCTGAACCGACGCGACAGAGCCCGCCGCCCGGGTGCGAAACTCTATTGACAATCATTCGTATTCAGGGTGGAATAGCGGCGTCTGGTCTCTGGCAGGGTTTGCGCCATGTACGTCTGCATCTGCAATGGAATCACTGATCGTACTGTCCGTGAAGCGGTGGCAGCGGGCGCGCGAGACTTGGCTGATCTGACCACGATGACTGGTTGCGCGTCCACATGCGGCAGTTGTGCTGATGTCGCGATGCAAATACTTCGCGAGTCCCTCCGCGAACGTGCCTTTCCGCTGCCCTTGTTCGCTGCCTGACAGGGGCAACACGGGCACACGGGACACAAACGGCGCGCTCGCATACCGGGATCAACGCGCGGCTGGGAATGCCTCCGATTGCGTTTCCGTCACGTCTGCTTCGTAGTCGTTAGGATGCTGGTCGTTACCATCCTGAGGAGCCGGCCATGAAAGGCGATACCAAGGTCATCGAGCACTTGAATAAGGTGCTTTACAACGAACTAGTTGCTATCAATCAGTACTTTCTGCACGCCAAGATGTTCAAGAACTGGGGCCTCAAAGCGCTCGCCGACTACGAACATCACGAGTCGATCGACGAGATGAAGCATGCGGACCGTCTGATCGAGCGAATTCTGTTTCTGGACGGACTGCCCAACTTGCAGAACCTCGGCAAGCTGATGATCGGCGAAAATCCTCGCGAAGTGATGGAGTGCGACCTCAAACTCGAATACGCGGCACTACCTGATCTGAAGAACGGCATCGCTCATTGCGAGCAGGTGGCCGACTATGTCACCCGCGAGTTGTTCGAGAGCATTCTTGAATCCGAAGAAGAGCATATCGACTGGATCGAAACTCAGATCAGCTTGATGGACCGGGTCGGCGTTGAGAACTACCTGCAGAGCAAAATAGGTAGCACATCCTGAGGCAAGGTCGCTCAATACGATTAAGTCGCCGTTTCTGAGCTGATTTGGCATCGCAGGCCGGCCGTGCATCCGTTGCGCCAATTCCGCAACGGCAAGCGGCAGATGGTGCACCTCATTGCCGGCTGCCAGTTCAGCGCAGCAGGCGTCGCAACTCGGTTTCCGCGCGGCGAAACTCCTGGATCAAATTCATCACTAAGCCGGGGGAGTCCTTTAGAGACTTTTGCCGCGAGCCGAACTCGATGTGCTTGGCTTGGGCTGACAACTCCATGGCTCCCAAGTTGGCGCTGGTGGACTTCAGCGAGTGCGCTGGTCCAACCAGACCATCGTTGTCGTTCGCAGCGGCCGCCTGTTCGAGCTTGCTGAGTGATTTGGGGGCGTCTTCGAGAAACACGTGAACCAGTGCGTCGAATTCGGCACCCATGATTTCACGCAAGTCTTCGACCACGTCCATGTTGATCGCCGGACTGCTGCGAATCGGCGGAGCTGCAACTGCTGCTGCCGCAGCCTCCGAAGCAGCCACGGCTTCAGCCGGGCTGAGCCTGCCAGGCGAAACGGGGACCGCTGTGAGTTTGGGTCGTGGCGGCAACTCTGTGGCTTCAACGGCCGGACGTGGCTTGATCCAGCGATGCAAGGTGTCGGTGAGCACGCCGCGATTGATGGGTTTAGACAAGTAGTCGTCCATGCCCGAATCCAGACATTTTTCGCGGTCGCCCATCATGGCGTTAGCGGTCATGGCGATGATCGGGGTGCGTGGAAGTCCGCGCGCAGCTTCGGTTGCGCGACGGCGTTTGGTCGCGGCGTAGCCATCGAGCACGGGCATCTGGCAATCCATCAACACGGCGTCATAACGGTTGCGCTCAAGCAAGTCGACCGCCTCTTGGCCATTCTCTGCGCTGTCGAGAGTCACTCCAGCCAGCGACAACAAGCGCTGTGCGACCTGCCGATTGACTGGGTTGTCTTCCACCAGCAAGACATGGCCGCTGAGTTTCAGCGGCTCGCGACGCACGCCCTCGGAACTGCTTTCGACCTCCACTACGGGAGCAATCAACGCTGGCGTCACCCGAATTTCGGCTTGCGAGCCCAAATGTCCGATCGGGGAAACATCGCTGATAAAACGTTCCAGCTGTCGCCGTAGATCGCCCTCGCTGGCTCCCCGTGGAGTGATCATGATGCGTTCGCCTGGGCGCAGCTCAGCCGGCAGTGGATCGCCGCCCTGCATATAGACCACTTTGAGATTGGCGAACTCGGTATCGCGCAGCAATGCCCGATGCAGTGCCAGAAAAGTGGTGCGCACGGTGGGCAAGTCAACCAGCAAGATGTCGATTGCCCAGCTGTCGCCACGAGCGGCCGCTGTGCGCAGTTTGGTCAGCGCTTCCTGGGTGTTGCTGGCGGGGGTGGGCTTGGCTCCCCAGTTGGGAATGGAAACCGCGAACCGGCGTTGCTGCGCGGGATCCGCGCTCAGCACCATCAGGCGCGCATCCTGCAGACCTTTCTCGCGACTGCCCATATCGCCGATGGCTTTCAGCAGCGGCACCTCGAACCAGAAGGTCGAGCCTTGTCCTGGCTGCGAATCGACGCCGATCTGGCCACCCATCAAGTCGATAATTCGCTTGCAAATGACCAAGCCCAAGCCCGTTCCACCAAACTGCCGTGTCGTGGAAGCGTCGGCTTGGGAGAACGCCTTGAACAGGCTTGCCGACGCTTCTTGGGTGATGCCAACGCCGGTGTCGCGGATCTCAAATCGAAGTTCGTGATGATGGCGGGTCTCGCTGCGGCGAGTCACATTGACGCTGACGCTGCCACGATCAGTGAACTTGATCGCATTGCTGATCAAATTGGTGAGCACCTGACGCAGCCGGGTGGGGTCGCCTCGCACCGGCAAGCGCACCGCCGGATCGATGGTCAAAGAAAACCCCAAGCCCTTCGATTCTGCGCCCTTCTCGAGCAAGCGCATCACACTGTCGAGCACTTCGCGCAGGTTCAGACCGACTGACTCCAAGGTCAGCATGTTGGCTTCAAGCTTGGAGTAATCGAGGATGTCGTCAACGATGCGAAGCAGTTGTTTTGCGGAGCTGAAAGCGGTCTGCACGTAGTCGCGCTGGTCGGCCTGCAAATTTGAACTTAGCAGGATGTCGAGCAGTGGAATGATGCCGTTCAGCGGCGTCCGGATCTCATGGCTCATGGTGGCGAGAAATTCGCCTTTTGCCATCACCGCCGCTTCAGCCGTCTGCTTGGCTTGGACGAGTTCCTGACCAATTTTTTCGTGCCGTTCCAACTCGCTGCGCAAGCGACGCAACTCATCGGTCGGCGGCGCTTGCGCCGGCGCGCTTTGCCGAGGCGTCGCCTTTGCACGCGCGGGCTCCTCACTTGTCACCGCACTGCGAGGCGCGGGCAGCAGGGTCGCGATCAATGCAAGCACACCGCCCGCCAGCGCCAGCACCGCCCACGGAGCTTGTACGCCAGCCAAGGCCAATCCGCCGGCGGTCAAGGCGGCGAGCGCACCGCTGATGCCAAGCGCCTTCGCAATAATATTCGCGCCGGAGGAACTGCTCACAAAACTGCCGCCTGAAAGTCGAATGAGAGAGATTTGTCGGCGGGCTGGACCAGATTGCCTTGTAAGAAATCGATTCCGGACATCCACAACGTTGCCGCCGCTTGGGCATCCTCGACTCGCTGCGCTACCACCATCAGTCCTTTGTCGTGCGCACGTTTTACCAGGTGGCCTAGTTCTGCCTTGAGCGCTGCAGACTGGGTGCCAGTTACGAACTTTGGCGCGAGTTTTATGAATGACACCGGCAGTCGCTCCAGTACTAGATCAGCGATATCCCCCGACGCCATTCTGCTCAGGCAGAAGCCCACACCGAGGGGAACCAATTTGTTGCAGAAGGTCTGCACGGCCTCAACGTGGGCCTCGACGCTTTCAAGCGTCATCTCAATGACCAACGCCGAGCCTGGAACGCCACGGGTTTTCAGTTGGCTGGCGATCCAATCGGCCTGATCGGCGGTAGTCAGTGTGCTGGCCGATTGGCTGACAAACAGACGGACTGGCTGACCTTCGGCACGGCGCATATCGATGACCCGCATCGCTTGCGCCATCACCCAGCGATCAATGTCGACGATCAGATCATGGGATTCGGCGAGCGGAAGCACCTGCGCGGCGGTCAACAGGTTGCCACCCTCATCGCGCAGACGAACCAAGGTCTGATACTGCGACTCTTCGCCGCCTTGAACGGCCACGATGGGCTGGTAAAGCAACTCGAAACTATCGCGCTCGATGGCGGTGCGAATGGTTTCAAGCATGGCTGCGGTTTGCGACTGATCCGCACGCTTGGGTGGTTCGAAGCTGCGCACACCGCTATCGGTTGAACGCGCTTCGCGGCTCAAACGCTCGGAGGCGTTCAATAGCGTTCCAGCGTCGGCGAAGCCAAAGCGCAGCAAGCAGATCCCGATGGTCGGCCGCAATCGTACCGGACGGCTGTCGATCTCAAAGGCGTGCCCCGCAAGCGCGGAACGGATAGCGATGGCGTGAGTTTCAAGCTCGGTATCGACCCGACTCGGGCACAGCACGATGAAACCACCATCGCTGAAGCGCGTCGCCAGTTCATCTTCATCAAGCAGTTTCACCAACGCCTTCGCAGTCTCGGTGAGCAGCTTCTCGATGCCGGACAGGCCCAATTTCTCACGGAGTTGTGGCAGTCCATCAAGATCGATGTAGAAGATGCCGCCTGCCGCCTCGCGCACATCCGGCGCCGCTAGCAACTCGGAAATTCGGTCCAGAACATGCGAACGGAAATAGAGGCCAGTGGACGGATCGCGCGGGTCACGTTCGGCCACTTTGCGTTGCAGGGCCCGTGCACGCTTGACGCGATTGCTTACCGCAGCGATCAGGTGCTTGGGTCGGATCGGCTTGGAGAGGAAATCATCGCCCCCGGCTTCCAGCGCGTCGTAGTGCTTGTTGACGTCGCTCTCGCCAGAGAGAAATACGATGGGTGTCTGCAAGAACTCCTCGCGCTCGCGGATCAGCGCAGTCAACTCGGTACCGTCGCAGTCGGGCATGTAGAGGTCCATCAGCACCATCTCGGGGCGGAACTCCTCCATCGCCTTTAACACTTCAAATGCATCAAGTACGACGCGTGCTTCCATCCCCGCATTACGCAGAATCGACTCGGCAAACAATGCCTGCGAGCGGTCGTCTTCGACGATCAGCACACGAAAGGCTTCTTCAGTACTGCCCTCCATCAAGGCTTGCAGCTTGGCTATGACTTCTTCGATATTGCGCGGCTTGATCATCAGGCAATCGGCACCGGCTCGGCGCGCTGACAGCCTCACCGGCACGTTGTCCTCGCTACTCAACACCATCAGCAGCAAACGTGCATTGGTGCGCTCACGGGTGCTCTTGAGTACCGGCCCGATGTCTTCGATCGCGCTGGCGAAACTGGCGTCAACGATCACCAAATCCGGCGGCAATGCGGCAAGAATTTCCTTCAGCTCATCCGCGCTTTCAAGCAGCTCAAGCTCGTAGCCAATGGTTTCCAGCTGCTGATCGAGTTCAACCGACAAGGCGCTGCTATCGGAGAGGTGATAAATGCGACCGCTGGCGCGAGCTTGAATGGAAGGGCGTTTGACAGCTGGAGCAGAGGGTGCGGCGATCTTGCTCGGTGCTGAATTGCTGATTGCGGCGGCCGCTTTGGCTCCGAGACTAGCCGCTGTGATCACGGGTTTGGCCGCAGCAACGCTGCTGAGAGGCGGCGAGGCAGGCACTACCTTGTCAACCTTTGGCAGGCTAGTCGCGGCAGCCGCGCGTTCGCTCCGATTTGTCGTTGGAGTCGTTGAGCCCACATTTGCCAAGGTCGAGGTGTTCACAATTTCGAGCGAGCTGCCGGCGGCTGCTTCCAAGGCGGCGGTCAATGCGGCCTCGTCGACACCGAATCCGAGAGGGTCGTTTGTTAGCCCTTGGGCGTATTCGATCGTTGCGTGGACAATGGGGGTCGCTGGTGTGGCGTCGCTGCTCCAGCGTCGCCAGTAATGCGACGGCGGCATTTCGATTCTGGCTGAATCGAGCTCGACCCCCGCACTCGGGGCAGACTGACTGCGCGCCGGCTCGACAATGCCGACCGGCGCCAGCGTATCCAACAGTGCCGTCAGTTGCCGATCTGCATCGCCATCAGGAAGCGCTTCGACGCTCAAAAAGCCGTCGAGTATGGTTTCAATCGCGTGCAGCTGCTGACTGACCTCCAGCGCTCCGTGCGTACCCGCAGTGCCGGCCAGTCGCTGAACGTCTTCGAACAACAAAGCAAGGCCGTTGATGTCCCAGCCGAGGTCGCAGGAATGCCGAACTCGGCGCGCCAAGTTGTCGACGCGGTTCGGAAGATGTTTCAAGAACGCCAATCTAAGCTCGGCGCGCTGCTGACTATCGTGGTGAGCGTGCATGCCCGCTGAGCGGCTCTCCTTAGGACTCGCAACTATACCGGCAGGGTCAAGCAGGTGTCAGCGCGTTGCAACGCGCAGCAGGCGGCGAAGCACCCAAAGGACAGTTAAAAAAAGCAACAGACTGCCAATCACCACCAAAAGCAAGGCCAGCCATGGGTTGACGAACGCAAGTGGCAGGGCTGCAACCGCCAGGCCGTCTTCGCTCGCCGACGCCATCCAATTGCTGGCAGGCTCGGGTGAAGTATTGATTGCAGCGCGAGTCGCTGACTTCAAAGCATGCGCCGAAAGTGCGGCCACTGAACCTGCCATCAACCCTGCAGTACTCAGCCCGGCTTCGGCATCGCCGAGCGTGGCGCCGGCCAGAAACGCCCCGGCGGGAATGCGCACCAGCGTTTGCAACAAGTCCCAACCGGAGTCGACGCCTGGAATTTTGTCGGCGCTGAATTCAATCACGGTCAATACGCCTGAGACGGCCAAGACCCATGGCGACTGGCAAAGTGCAAGCTCACCGGGCAAGCTGATCCAGCCGCTGAGGCCAGCCAGACCAATTGCAAATACGGCCAAGTAAGCGCGCACGCCGGCGATCCACGCCAGAGCGACCGCGAGGGCGTAAAGCTGGGCTTCGCTCATCGTTGCCGAGACACCTATTCAGGAGGCCCGAGTATAGGCCGCAGAGCGAAGCGGCTGAATAGCTGCCGGGCACGTGGTTGCCGCGATCCTTGACGAAGCGGGCCAAGCGGGAGATAAGTGCCCGCCCTTGCCGCCAGTGATAGCGACGTGTCGACGCCGGAGCCTCGTTTTGTCATCGTCCCGCACCGCTCCCCGGCGCGCATTTCTTGGCTGCTGGCCTCACTTGCGTGGTTGGCTTCGCTAACGCTGGTTTGGCAAATGTCGATCCACTACGCCGCACCGAAGCTGGACCGTCTGACCATTGAGGTTGCCAGCCTGCGCGAATCGCGCAACGACCAGCGCAATGAAATTGATCGCTTGTTGGCTGAGTTGGCCTTGGCGCAGCGTTCGGATCAAGTCACCCGCAGCGCCTCGCAGACGCTACAAGCCACCTTGGCTGAGCGTGACGAAGAGATCGCTGCGCTGCGCGCGGATGTTGGCTTCTATGAACGCCTAGTCAGCGGCAGTGCGCAACAACGCCAAGGCCTCAACGTTCACAGTCTGGAAATGTCTGCAGACGAATCTGGAAGTGTCCGCTATGCGATTACACTTACCCAATCCCTGAAGAAGGGCGCGCTGACCCGCGGTGAGGTGTCTTTGGCCATTGAAGGAACGCTGGCCGGCAGACTGACCGAGCTCGATTGGCGGAAGTTGCGACAAGACGCGAATGCCGCACCGCAAGCGTTCGAGTTCCGATATTTCCAGCAGATCGAGGGCATCATTATGTTGCCTCCGAATTTTCTGCCGCAGCGGGTGCGGGTAACCGCGCGCACTGGCGGCCAACCTACCGAGCGCGTTTATGCATGGCGCGCCACGCAATCCGTTCAACCCAGTCAACCCGTGCAAAAAGGATCCTGAACATGTTCGGCACCGAAAAAAACAAAGCTCCGCGTTCGGTAGCGTCGGGCGTTGAGACCCTGATCGGCAGCCAAGTCACCATCCGCGGGGATTTGACCTTCAGCGGTGGCCTTTACGTTGAAGGAACCGTGCATGGTTCGGTGGTCTCCGAGACCGGTGCCGGCGATGCGGTGTTGACGCTGGCCGAGCGAGGCAGCATTCACGGTGAAGTGCGCGCCCCGCATGTGGTCGTGAACGGACAGTTGAGCGGTGATGTGTATGCCAGCGATCGTATCGAACTGGGTGCCACTGCACGCGTGCAAGGCAATCTGTATTACAAGGTCATCGAAATGGCCGCCGGTGCAGTGGTCAGTGGGCGCATGATTCACGGTGATGCGCCGAAGCAACTGCCGAAACCGGAAGCCGCGCCGGTGCCCAACAAGACCGGCGAAGCCAAGCGCGAGCGCAGCGAAGCGGCGGCTTGAGAAGGCCAGCAATGCGAAAGGGCTGTTTGATCTCGCGAGCAGCGGGAAACGCGCGCTTGATTTCTTTGCCAGTCGCGTCCATTTGTACCGTCTGACTTGGGACAATCGACCATGCACGCAGCACCTACCTATCAACAACTGGTTCAACCGCTTGTGCTGACTGCGGCCGCCGCTAGCAAAGTTCGCCAGCTGATTGTCGAAGAAGGCAATGAGGCGCTGAATTTGCGCGTTTATATTCAAGGCGGCGGTTGTTCGGGCTTCCAGTATGGCTTCGAGTTTGACGAGGCGCGCGCCGAAGACGATGCCGCCGTTGAGCGCGATGGTGTTGTGCTGCTGGTCGATCCGCTGAGCCTGCAGTATTTGTTGGGCGCAGAAGTCGACTACACGGAAAGCCTGCAGGGCGCGCAGTTCGTCATTCGCAATCCCAACGCCAAGACCACCTGCGGCTGCGGATCCTCGTTTGCTGTCTAGGGTCTGTATGACACATACGTAGCGACCTACTCCATTTATGACAAAAGACCCCAATCGGTTTGTCACCGGATGAGTGCAAGGACGCGCCCCAATCTGTTTTCAGGATCCAGTTTGGATCGCCTCGCCGAACGCCGCGAAGACCCGGCTTGGCTGGCGGCCGTGTGGCCCACAGCCGCACTGCTGCTGGTCGATTTTGAAGGGCGAGCAGCGCTGGACTTGGACGCATCAGCACTTGCCGGTATTCGTGCAAGCGACTTCCCCACGGCACTGGCGACCGAGGCCACGTTTCTCGGCTTGGAAGGCGGGCGCGCACACTTCGCATTGGCAGCAGAAGCCTTGGACGCGGATCGACGCGCCGGGCCGTGGACATGGGCTGGACTGCGAGAAGTAGCCAACCAGTTGGCGGTGTTCGAGGCGGGCTTGTTTGCTTACGCCAAGGCCTTGCTGCTCTGGCAAACACGGGCGCGCTTCTGCCCGGCCTGTGGCACCCCGACGCAGGTGCGGCGTGCCGGCCACAGCACTCGTTGCAGCAACGCCGATTGTGGTCTGGAACAGTTTCCGCGAACTGACGCGGCGATTATTGTGCTGGTCACAGACGGTCCGCGCGCACTGATTGGTCGCCAAGCGGGCTGGCCACCCAAGCGCTATTCAACGCTTGCCGGTTTTGTCGAACCCGGTGAATCGCTGGAGGATGCGCTGCGCCGGGAAGTGCATGAGGAATCGGGCGTGCGCGTCGGCGACTGCCAGTATCAAAGCTCGCAGCCTTGGCCGTTTCCCGCGTCGTTGATGCTTGGTTTTCGCGCGCAAGCCTTGGACCCGACGATCACCTTGGGCGATGAGCTGGAAGATGTACGGTGGATATCCGCCAGCGATCTGCTCGATGAAGTCGAAAGCGGCAGCTTGCGTATGCCGTTTTCGATTTCGGTGAGCTTTCGCCTTTTGGCGGATTGGCTGCTCGAGTCCGCTAATCCAGATCGCGTGCGCACCTTGCTTCCTGGCGCTTGAGTTGTGAGCTAGGTAGCTGTTGTCACCACCGTAAGCAGCGACTGACCGCCAGCGACCGCTACAATTCAAAGCACTGGGCCAACGCCTGCTGGGAAATCCGTCGATGTCTGCTGCGCTGATTGCGGTTGTGGTCGCCCTCTTGCTCGGGCATCGCCTACCTGAGCCTGGCTCTTGGCGCCGCTTCGGCTGGTTCGACAACTGGATCGCGAGTGTGGATGCCCGACGGGGTAGGCCTGCGGTGGCCGACGCTGGCGGATTGTTGCTGCTGCTATTGCCGGTGGTGGGCTTGGCGATCCTGCAATTTGTGCTTGCCACACGCATGCTGGGGTTTCCGGCATTTGTGATCAGCGTGTTGGTCCTGTTTGCGTGTTGGGGGCCGCGTGACTTGGATCGCGACGTTGAGGCCGTCTTGAATGCCGACGACTCCGACGGCCAGCGGCGAGCGGCCATCCCCTTGTTTCCGGCAGGCTCTCCATCGATTGCCAGTCGAGATCTGGTGGACGCCGTATTTTCTGAGGCGCTGCGACGCTGGTTCGGCGTGCTGTTCTGGTTCCTGTTACTCGGCCCCAGCGGTGCCTTGCTGTTTCGGCTCACCCAGATCTTGCTAGCGGCCAATCCACCACCGCCGATTTCGCCGTTGGCGACTTTGCGTTTGGTGATGGCTTGGCCCGTGGCGCAGTTGATGACGTTGGGCTTGGCGTTGGCGGCGAGTTTTGATGCCGTGTTCGTGGCTTGGCGCGACTGGCATCAGCAGCGCGGCGAAGGCTGGTTGGCGTCCGATACCGGCTTCCTGCAGGCGGCGGGTCGGGCGAGCGTGGTGTTCGAACTGGCCGCTGAAGCCGAGCCCAGCGCGGACGAATGCGCTGCTGCTGTCGAAGTCGACGCCAGCGTCGGTGGCGACGCCGAGCCGATCTGTAGCGTGCCTGCGTTGCGGGATGCGATGAGCCTGATCTGGCGCGTGCTCATCGTGTGGCTGACCGTGATCGCTTTGCTGGTGCTGGCAGGGTTCGTGAGTTAACCCGAGCTTTTCGAAAAGCGGCCGGGCAAGTCGGGTTACGCCCGATCACCGCGCAGCGCTCGGACCTTTGCCTCCAGTACCGCCGCCGTCGCTTCGGCCGCTGGTAAGGGCGCGTCAGCAATCAAGCCGACTGCGGCGCGTAAGCGTCGCGGCGCACGCAGCCGGCGCAGCTGCGAGTCGCGCTTGCTCCACATGCTGGTCCACATGCCGGTGAGGGCCATTGGCACCACCGGCACTGGTCGAGCTTTGAGGATGCGTTCAACGCCCTGCCGGAAGCTGGCGATCTCGCCATCTTTGGTGAGCGCGCCTTCGGGAAAAATGCCAATCAGTTCACCGTTGGCCAAGGCCCGGTCCACTTCCTCAAAAGCGCGCTGCATCAACTCCGGGTCTTCCTTGGCGCCCGCGATAGGAATGGCGCGCGCGCTCTTGAATATCCAACTCAGAACCGGGTAGTTGAAGATCTTGTAGTACATGACAAAGCGAATCGGCCGCGGCACCGCACCGCCAATCACCAGCGCATCGACATAGCTGACATGGTTGCAAACGATCAGCGCCGCGCCTTCATCGGGGATGTGTTGCTCGATACCTCGAATATCCAACCGGTACAGCGTCTTGATAAGCACCCAGCAGGCGAAGCGCATCGCAAACTCGGGTACCAAGGTGAAGATATAGATCGCCACCAGCGCGTTCAGCACGGCGGTCAGCAGGAACAACTCGGGGATGCTGAAGCCTGCGCTGAGGAAGCCTATCGCCAGTAACGATGCAGCCACCATGAACAGCGCATTCAAGATGTTGTTGGCCGCAATGGTCCGCGACAGCTGGGCGCGCGGCGCGCGTTGCTGGATCAAGGCAAATAGCGGAACGATGTAAAGGCCACCGAACACCCCGACCAAGGTCAGGTCCAGCACGATTCGCCAGCTGCCCTCTGCGGCAAGGAACTGCCGCCAGGTGACATCCAGAACCGCAGCCGCTTCGGGCCGCGCAAAGTACAGGTCGGCGCCGAACACGGTCAGGCCCAGTGCGCCCAGTGGCACCAGGCCGATTTCCACCGTGCGCCGTGACAGCACTTCGCAGAGCAGTGAGCCGACGCCGATGCCAACGGAGAACAGCATCAAAACCAACTGCGCGACGCTGGCGTCACCGCCCAGATAGACTTTGGCATAGGTGGGCATCTGGGCTAGGAAAATCGCCCCAAAAAACCAGAACCAACTGATGCCAAGCACCGCATTTAGTACCGCACGATGGCCGCGCAAGCAGCCCAGTGTGCTCACCGTCAAGGCGACCAAATTCCAGCGCAGGCGCAGATCCGGTGCGGTCGCCGGCGCGTTCGGAATATGTCGGCTGGCGAGCCAACCGACGACCGCGATCACGATCACCGTTGCCGAAACATACTGGGTGCCGTTGGCAAAACTGTGGATCAACCAACCGCCCAGCATGGTGCCGAGCAGGATGGTCAAAAAGGTGCCGGCCTCAATCAGCGCGTTGCCGCCCACCAACTCCTCGGGCTTGAGCGCTTGCGGCAGGATGGCGTACTTGAGAGGTCCAAACAGCGCGCTGTGGGTGCCCATCAGGAACAGCACAAACAGCAGGAAGGGCAGCGAGTTGAGGGCGAAGCCCACCGCAGCCAGCACCATGATGGCGATTTCCAGCAGCTTGATCAGCCGAATGGTGTTTGATTTTTCGAACTTCTCAGCCCATTGCCCAGCCAGTGCCGAGAACAGAAAGAACGGCAGGATGAACAGGCCGGCGGCAGCGTTCGCCCATACCAGGCGATCGGCTTCAGTCAAACTGACCGCTTTGAACGTGATCAAGATAATCAAGCTCTGCTTGAACACGTTGTCGTTGAAAGCACCCAAGGCCTGGGTGACAAAGAACGGCAGAAAGCGGCGCTGGCCGAGCAGGGCGAACTGCGATTGCGACATGGGTCAGTACATGTTGATTGGACGGCGCGAGCCTAGCAGACCAACCGCTAGGTCAGTCGCCTTCGCGCTCGCGCGCAATCGCGCGCCAGCCGATGTCGTGACGGTGAAACTCGCCGTGCCAGTGAATCGGTTCGAGGGCCGCGTAGGCCTGTGTTTGCGCAGCGCGCACACTGTCGCCCAGCGCGCACACGGTCAGCACGCGGCCACCTGCGGTCACGACCTGTCCCGCGTCCACGCGAGTGCCGGCATGGAACACTTTGGCGTCTGCGGGCGCGGGCGAATCCAGACCGTGGATGACATCGCCAGTACGCGGCATGTCTGGATAGTTGGCTGCGGCCATGACTACACCCAGGCTGGGGCGTGCGTCCCACTGCGGTGCTGCTTGGTCGAGTCGGCCTTCGATACCGGCTTCAATCAGGTCGACGAAATCCGAAGTCAGCCGCAGCATTACCGGTTGCGTCTCCGGGTCGCCGAAGCGGACGTTGAACTCGATCACCTTTGGCGCGCCGTCAGCATCGATCATCAGCCCGGCGTATAGAAATCCGCTGAACTCAACGCCGTCGCCGGCCATGCCGCGCACAGTTGGCTCGATGACTTCGCGCATCACGCGTGCGTGCACTTCATCAGTCACCACCGGTGCTGGCGAGTAGGCGCCCATACCGCCGGTATTCGGCCCGGTGTCAGCATCGCCCACGCGTTTGTGGTCCTGGCTGGTGGCCATCGGCAAGGCGTGTTTGCCGTCGACCATGACGATAAAGCTGGCTTCCTCGCCGTGCAGGAATTCTTCGATCACCACTCGCGATCCAGCGGCACCAAAGGCGTTGCCAGCCAGCATGTCGAGCACGGCGGCTTCGGCTTCAGCCAGGCTCATCGCAACAATCACGCCCTTGCCGGCGGCGAGTCCATCCGCCTTGATGACGATGGGCGCGCCGTGCTGACGAATGTAGGCCAGTGCTGCCTGGGCGTCAGTGTGGACCGCATAGCGCGAGGTGGGTATGCGATGACGCGCCAGAAAATCTTTGGCGAAGGCCTTGCTGCCTTCCAACTGCGCGGCAGCAGCGGTCGGGCCGAAAATCGCCAAGCCTGCCGCTCGAAAGCGGTCAACGATGCCGAGTACCAGTGGACCTTCCGGTCCGACCACGGTGCAATCAATGGCTTCGGCTTGCGCCAATGCCAGCAAGCCGTCGATGGCGTTGCCAGCGAGGCTGATATTGCGGCACTTGGATTCAACTGCAGTGCCAGCGTTGCCAGGTGCCACCAGCACCTCGGCTACACGCGGCGACTGCGCCAGCTTCCAGGCCAGCGCATGCTCGCGACCACCGCCGCCGATCAATAGAATCTTCAAACCTGTCTGCCGCATGGTCGTTCTGGGCCTAGCGATCAGTGGCGGAAGTGGCGACGCGCAGTGAACAGCATCGCCATGCCGTGCTCATCGGCAGCGGCGATTACCTCGCTGTCGCGCATCGAACCGCCGGGTTGAATCACCGCGCGAATGCCGGCGGCGGCGGCGGCGTCAATGCCATCACGAAACGGGAAAAACGCATCACTGGCCATCACTGAACCGGCCACTTGCAGGCTGGCTTCGGCCGCCTTGATGCCGGCGATTTGCGCGCTCACGACGCGGCTCATCTGTCCCGCGCCGATGCCAATGGTGCGCGACTGGCGGGCGTAAACGATGGCATTCGATTTGACGAACATCGCTACCTTCCACGCAAACAGGAGGTCGATGGTCTCCTGCGCGTCCGGCCCACGCTGGGTGACTACCCGCAGGTCAGCGCTCCCCAGTGAATCCGTATCGGCGTCCTGCACCAGCAACCCGCCACGCACGCGTTGATAGTGCAGGGCGCCTTTGGCTGGACCAAGCACACCGGCTGGGCCGAGTTCACCGATCGCCAGCACGCGGACATTGGACTTCTTGGCGATCACCGCCAGAGCGTCTTCATGTACCTGCGGCGCCAGGATCACCTCAACAAACTGGCGCTGGATGATTTCGCTTGCGGTGATCGCGTCCAGCGCGCGATTGAAGGCAATGATGCCGCCGAAGGCCGACGTCGGATCGGTCGCGTAGGCGCGGTCATAGGCCTCGAACAGACTGGCACCAATGGCCACGCCGCAGGGGTTGGCGTGTTTGACGATGACACAGGCGGGCGCGTCGAAACTGCGCACGCACTCGAGCGCGGCATCGGCATCAGCGATGTTGTTGTAACTCAGTTCCTTGCCTTGCAGGAAGCGCGCGCTCGCTACATTGCCAGTCATCACGTTTCCGCCAGCCGCATTGGCCTCACTATAGAGGGCACCGCGCTGGTGCGGATTCTCGCCGTAACGCAAGCTGCCGACGCGCGCAAAATCCAGATGCAAGCTGCGCGGCCACGCTTCCGGCTTGTTTGGCTGCGCCACCCGCGCACCCAGCCACATGGCGATCTGGCCGTCGTAGGAACTGGTATGTGCGTACGCCTTGGCGGCCAACTCGCGTCGTTGCGCCGCATCGCTGCCGCCCAGGGCGAGCGCTTCCAACAAGGCCGGGTAATCGTCCGGGTCTACTACCACCGCTACCCGCTCATGGTTCTTGGCAGCACCTCGCAGCATGGCGGGCCCGCCGACATCGATGTTCTCGACCGCGTCTTCGAAACTGCAATCGGGCTTCGCAATGGTCGCCGCGAACGGATACAGGTTGACGACCAGCAGATCGATGGGGACGATGCCGTGCTCGCTCATCACATCGTTGTCGAGTGGCTCGCGGGCCAGCAAACCACCGTGAACTCGTGGGTGCAGGGTTTTCACCCGCCCATCCATGATTTCTGGAAATCCAGTCAAAGCGCTCACATCGGTGGTCGCGATGCCAGCGGCGCGCAAACTGCGCGCGGTGCCGCCGGTAGAAATCAGTTCAACCCTGGCTGCCAGCAGCGCCTGGGCGAGTTCGACCAAGCCACGTTTGTCGGATACCGACAGCAGGGCGCGGCGGATCGGTTGGCGTGAAGTCATGTTTGCGGGCAGTGAAATCGACGGCGTCGGGGCCGCGAAGTATAGCGAGCGCCGTAAGGCTTTCAGCCTAGTCGGTGTGTAAGCCGAGGTCGTGCAGGCGTTTACGTAAGGTGGCGCGATTCAAGCCCAGCGTCGCGGCTGCCCGGGTCAGGTTGCCGTCGCAATGGCGCATGACTTCACTGAACAGCGGCGACTCCACTTCACGCAGCACCAAGGCATGCAACTGGCCATCTTCGTGGCCGTCGAGGTCGCTCAAATAGCGCCGCACTGCACGCGCGACATGCTCGCGCAGCGCGGACGGAGGAGCAGGCGTTTCGTCGGTGGCGGCGTGGCCGCTGGGCTGGCGGGCGGGCAAAAGGCGGGACTCGGCAAGCAGGCGGCGACGGGCCGGGTCTGGTGTTGCCCGGTCGGTCAGTGTATGCCTGCCATCTGGTGGATGCGAGTGATTTGCACAGGGACAAAAGGACGGAGGTGTGCGGCGGGGCGCACTTCGGCTTTTTGTAGCGCGGAGCTTGCTCCGCTTCCGCTTGTAGCGCGGAGCTTGCTCCGCTGCGCGGCTAACCTGCGGTGGAGCAGGCTCCGCTCTGCCGGGTCACATCGAAGCGGAGCGTGTTCCGCTGTGCGAATGCCCAGCTCAGCGAAACTCAAACGCAAATGCAACCGCTGACTTGCCGGGATCTTCCAGCTCAAGCCGCAGCAGGACTGCTTCTTCTGGCGCTAGGGAATCCACAGCAGGCTCGCCGCCCAGATACTCCATCGGGGTGAACCGACGCAAGGCCAAGGCGCGTCCGTCCAAGTCGGACAAGGCCAATTCCAGTTGCGGCCACGCCTGTCGCCAAGGACCGGGGTTGCGAATGGTGGCGGTGACCAACAGGGCATCTGGTGCGGAAGGATGCGGCCCAATTTCGCGAGCCAACAATTGCAGACGTTGCGGCTCGCGCCAAGGCGGCAGGTCGCAGCGCACATGCACGCAGGCCGCTTCAAGCCACGGCCGCCAACGCGCGTCGGCAGCAAGCTCGGACCGCTCGGCAACCACGATTTGAACAAACAGCAAGCCGGCCAGCAAAAAAGCACTCGCAGCCCACCCCAGCCAAGCACGCGCTGGCCGCGCCTGGGCTTCGACAAAGCCGGGCAGACGTGGCGCCAGCATGGGCGTCAGCCGAAACAAATCCCCCTGTTCGGGTGCTGGCTCAACGTCGAGGCGCGGAGCAAGGCCACTGGCTACGAATGGCCGATGGGCGTAGTCGTCGGTCTCACGCAGCCGATCCAAGGCATCGAACTCGCGTTCGCAGTGCCCGCAAACGATGCGCCCATGGCCCTCGGCCAACAGCCTGGGTGGCAGCGGGTAGACGGTCTCGCAATAGGCGCATTGAGTGAACACGCCACTATTGTGTCCGACGCACGCCCTCGATGCGCAGCCAGTCTTCGCGGGTGCTGACTAGCAACTGTTCGAACCATGGCTGGTAGCGGGTCAGCAACGCCGGTTCTTGGCCGAGCAGAATTCCCGACAGCGCAATCCGTCCACCCGGTGCCACATAGGCGGCCAATTGCGGTGCCAAGGCATCGAGAGCCGAAGCCAGAATGTTGGCGACCACGACTGCAAACCGCGCCGTCGGTGCATCTGCTGGGGCGAGTACGTCAATGGAAGTTGCGAGGCCGTTGCGCTCGGCGTTGTCGCGGGTGGCGATCAGCGCCTGCGGATCGTTGTCGATGGCAACGACATGGCTGGCGCCCAGCTTTAACGCCGCCAACGCCAGGATGCCCGAGCCGCAACCGAAATCGAGGACTCGCACGCCCCGCAGATCCAGCCCATCCAGCCATTCCAGGCAGAGCGCCGTCGTGGGATGCGTGCCCGAACCAAATGCCAAACCCGGATCAAGCCGCAGCACGGCGGCATCAGCCGCGTCGGCTGTCGCCGGCAAGTCGCGATTCCACGGCACAATCCAGGTGCGCCGCCCAAATTGCAGTGGTTCGTACTGATCCATCCAAGCCCGTTCCCAGTCCTGGTCTGCGACCTCGCAGAACTCGGCCGATGCGGTATCAATCGCCGAGTCCAGCGCTTCCAAGGCATACAACAGGGAGTCGGCATTGCTGCCGGCTGCAAACAGGGCGATCAGCTGCATCTGCGCCCACAGCGGTTGTTCGCCGACGCCAGGCTCAAAAATGGCCTGTTCATCCGCTGCGTCTGCGTTGGCGTCGCGCAAGGTGATCGCCAAGGCACCAAGCTCTTGCAACGCGTGTTCGATACGCGGCTGGTCGGCCTCAGTGCAGCGCAGAGTGAGTTGCAGGAAAGGCATAGGTTCGTTCAAGCGGTGCGTCGTGCAAGCACAGAGTCGTTTAAGCAGACGGGCTGCGGATCAAGGCAGCGCGCTCGTAGATGGGTGCTTTTGAGGGAGCGCCGGAAGGCGCGATTGGCGGGATCAAGTCGCAAATAGCATCGCGCCTTCCGGCGCTCCCACAACAGATTGAAGTCTCGTTCAACCCAACCCGATCGCCGCGTCCTTCTGCTCGCGCAAGCGTTTTTCCAGATAGTGGATGTTCATGCCGCCCAAGGCGAAACCGCTGTCGGCCAGGATGCGCTGTTGCAGCGGCAGGTTGGTCTTGATGCCGTCAACCACCATCTCGCCCAGCGCCACTCGCATACGGGCGATGGCCTGCTCGCGATCAGCGCCGTGCACGATCAGTTTGCCGATCATCGAGTCGTAGTTGGGTGGCACCCGATAGCCTTCATAGATATGACTATCAACACGCACGCCGGGGCCACCGGGCGCATGGAAATGGTTGATCAAGCCCGGGCAGGGCATGAAGGTGTCGGGATCTTCGGCATTGATCCGGCACTCGATGGCATGCCCGCGCAGGACCACATCGGACTGCTTGATCGAGAGCCGCTGGCCGGCCGCGATTTTCAATTGTTCGCGAACCAGATCGATGCCAGTCACCATTTCGGTCACCGGGTGTTCGACCTGGATGCGCGTGTTCATCTCGATGAAGTAGAAGTTGCCGTCTTCAAACAAAAACTCAAAGGTGCCGGCACCGCGGTAGCCGATGCGAATGCAGGCATCCACGCAGACCTTGCCAATTTGCGCACGCAGCTCTGGGGTGATGCCCGGAGCGGGTGCTTCTTCGACGACCTTCTGATGGCGGCGCTGCATTGAACAATCGCGCTCACCCAAGTGGATCGCGCTGCCTTGGCCGTCGGCCAGCACCTGGATTTCCACATGCCGTGGATTTTCCAAGTACTTTTCCATGTAGACCATGTCGTTGCCGAATGCGGCCTTGGCTTCCTGCTTGGTGGCTGGCACCGCGCTGTGCAGGGTCAATTCGGTATGTACAACACGCATGCCCCGACCGCCGCCGCCGCCAGCGGCTTTGACGATGACCGGATAGCCGATGCCACGCGCGATACGCGCGTTCTCGGTCGGGTCGTCGCCCAAGGGACCGCCCGATCCGGGCACGCAAGGCACGCCAGCGGCCTTCATCGCCTTGATCGCTTGGACTTTATCGCCCATCAGGCGAATCGTCTCGGCCTTGGGGCCGATGAAAATGAAGCCGGACTTCTCGACCCGCTCGGCGAAATCGGCGTTCTCCGACAAAAAGCCGTAGCCGGGATGGATGGCCTGCGCATCGGTGACCTCGGCGGCCGCAATAATTGCCGGAATATCCAGATAGCTGCGCGCTGACGCCGGCGGTCCGATGCACACCGATTCGTCGGCCATCGCCACATGCTTCAGATTGCGGTCGACGGTGGAGTGCAACGCCACCGTCTTGATGCCAAGCGCGTGACATGCGCGCAGGATTCGCAACGCGATTTCGCCGCGATTGGCGATGACAACTTTATCTAACATGGGATTCGGGATTCGGGATTCGGGGTGGAGCGGCGCGCTTGCAAACCGCAGGTTTGCGCGTCGCTGAACGCCTGAGCGCTGTGCGCGAAGGCCGGGGAAAGGGAGCCGGCGTTGCAAAAAAATGCTGGGTACGCGAAATGACGTTTGCTTCGAACGAATTCTACAAGTCGCTCAGGTGTCGAGAGATCACGAATCACGAATCCCAAATCCCGGCTCTTCATCGCACCACAAACATCGGTTCGTCGAATTCCACCGGCTGACCGCTTTCGACCAGAATCGCGACGACGGTGCCCGACACCTCGGCCTCGATGGGATTGAACATCTTCATGGCCTCGATGGTGCCCATGGTTTCGCCGGCCTTGACGCTTTGCCCGACTTTGACAAAGGGCGGCGAATCAGGACTCGGTGACGCGTAGAACGTACCGACCATCGGTGAGCGCAGCACTTGCCCCTCCGGCAGGCCGCTGCCGGGATGTGGCGCTCGCCCACCGGTGGCGGACTCAGTAGGAGAACTCATGCCTTGCACCGCGCGCGCAGGCGCTTCGTGATGCGCGGGAGGAGCAGAGAAATAGATGGGTGCGGCCACCTGCGACTGCGGCGCCGCCCGCGACAGGCGCACGGATTCCTCGCCCTCACGGATTTCAAGCTCAGTGAGATTGGAGTCTTGCAGCAAGTCGATGAGTTTTTTGATCTTTCGCAGGTCCACTACGGACTCCTGATGTAAAAATGAGGCGGTCGAAACAATGGCGGCAGCTCAAGCCGCTGCGTGTTCGATGCGTTCGATGCGTTGAATGGCAGCGGCCAATGCGAGGCCATAGCCAATCGGTCCCAAGCCGCAGATCAAGCCCATTGCGACGTCACTCAAATAGCTGTGATGACGAAATGGCTCGCGTGCGTGCGGGTTCGACAGGTGAATTTCGATAAATGGAATCGCCACCGCCAACAACGCATCGCGCAGCGCCACACTGGTGTGGGTGAACGCAGCCGGATTGATAAGGATGAAGGCGGTGCCATCGCTGCGCGCCGCGTGGATGCGCTCGACCAAAGCGTGCTCGGCATTGCTCTGGAAGCAGCTGAGGACATGCCCGGCCGCCGTCGCACGGGCGCTCAAGTCGGCATCAATCTCGGCCAGCGTGGCGCGGCCATAGACCTCGGGCTCACGCGAGCCCAGCAGGTTGAGATTGGGTCCATTGAGGACAAGAATATTTGCCACGGCACACCCTCCGACGGCCGGAGAGTGTCAATCAACCGCGAGTTCGTGTCCAGTTCGCAGACGTTCGGCGGAGTATGTTGCGGGCGATTTGTTTCAATCGCACCCTCGTCGGCCGCATTTTTTTGCAAACCGCTTTCCAAATGATGTGGGGTCGTCGCAAAAGCGACATGCCAGTCGCTCAGCAGTCGGCGCATGGCGTTTCGGTTTTTGCGCGCTAAGGAGTGGCTGCCGATTTCGCCAACTCGGCCCATTGCCGCAGCAGTTTCTCGTCCAGTTCGCCGGCGCGTTGGGCGAGTACGCGGCCGTCGGCGCCGAGCAGGACGCTAAACGGCAGCACGCTGCGGTGGTTGCCGAAGTGCGTCGAGACATCGACCTTGCCCGGGAAGGCGATCCAAACGGGTAGGGTCAAAGCGAGGTCTTCGGCAAATCCGATCACAGCGTCGGTGTCGGCATCGATGGCAATGGCCAACACCGCGGTGCCGTCGTTGTTACGGCGACCGTGCCACGCGTCCAACATGGGCAGTTCGCGTATGCAAGGTGGACACCATGTGGCCCAGAAATTGATGATGAGAGGGGCGCCGTCAAACTGAGCCAGCGATTGGTTGCGGCCGCGGACATCCGGCAACTCAAGATCAATTCGGCGGTCGCCGACGCTCAGCATCGCTTCAGCCGTGCCAGCGCGCGTGCCGGGCGCAAAAACGGCGCGGCTCAAAAACGCGCCGGCAAGGCCTGCCAGCAAGGCCAGCAAAAGAATGCCAATCGTCGCGCGCGTCACGCCATCCTCTCCAGTTTGGCAAGGAACTGATGTGCCAAGCTCGTCCGTCCGAGTCCCCGATTCCACTTCATTTCAACGCCGCTTCCCGCAACGCCTCGATCACCAGCCCAGAAGTCAGAATCGTCGGCAGCACCACGCCATCGCCGCCACCCGCGGGGTACACCACATACAGCGGTACGCCTACCGCATCGTGCGATTTCAAGAACGCGGTGATCGCCGGGTCGACATTGGTCCAGTCGCCTTTCATGTAGACCGCGTTGGCGGCCTGCATCGCGCTGCGAAAGCCGTCTTGTGACAGCACTGCTTTCTCATTCACCTTGCAGCTCACGCACCAGTCCGCGGTCATATTGACGAAGACCACCCGGCCTTGCGAACGCAGCTTTGTCAGCTCATCTGCCGAGTAGGCGACCTCGCCGGCCCGCGCGACCACCGCGCTGGCGTTCGCCGGTAAGCGATGAATCACGCACAGCGGCCACAGGCTGGCGAGCAGCACGGCCATGGCCAAGAGCTTCGGCCAACGACGGTCGTCATAGCGCAGTTGTTCGCGCCACCACAGCGCCAGCGCCAGAAACACCGCGCCGGCAAGCACCCACAGCACGCCGTCGGCGCCGCGCTGCGCAGCGAGTATCGAAACCAGCCACGCGGCCGTCAGATACATCGGAAACGCCATCGCGTGCTTGAAGGTGTTCATCCATGCGCCGCTCTTTGGCAGCAGATTAGCCAACCTCGGCACGAAGCCAATCAGCAGGAAGGGTAGTGCGAGACCCAAGCCGAGGGCAAGGAACACCCCCATCGCCAACCACGTCGGTGCGGCGAAAGCATAGGTAAGCGCGGGGCCCATGAACGGAGCGGTGCAAGGGCTGGCAACCACAACGGCCAGCACGCCGGTAAAGAAGTCGCCGGCTGCGCCTTTTTTCTCAGTGAGCGACTGGCCAGCGCCGGCGAGGCCCGCGCCGATCTGAAATACACCCGACAGGCTCAGCCCGACCGCAAACATCAGGTACGCAAGTACCGCAATAACCAGCGGTTGCTGGAGTTGAAAGCCCCAGCCCAGGGCCAAGCCCGCGCTGCGCAATCCCAGCGCTACGGCACCCACCGCGGCAAAGCTCACCAGCACGCCTGCCGTGTACCAAAGCGCACTGCGGTGCGCTTGGTCGCGGCCACCTTCGACCAATGAAAGCGCTTTCAACGACAGCACCGGTAGCACGCAGGGCATCAGATTCAGGATCAAGCCGCCGAGCACCGCTGACAGCAGGGTGAGCAACAACACGCCAATACTCAGTGTTTTTGCCGCAGGTACCGCTGACCCGGCGGATGCTGATGTGCTGGCGGGCAGCTCGATGCGCACCTGCCGCGTCATTGGCGGGTAACAAATGCCGTCGGTCTGGCAGCCTTGAAACGTCGCTTCGATGAGCAGCGATTGTTTGTCGGAATTTTCGCGTGTCAGCGGCAGCGGCACTTCGACTTGCTCGAAATACACCGCTACATCGCCAAAGTGCTCGTCGTAATGCGACTTGGCGGGCGGCCATTGCGGCGCCAGCAACGTCACCCCTTCGCCTTCGATCACCGTGAAGCTGGACCGGTCCCGATACAGGTAATAGCCAGTCGCAGGCGTGAAGCGCAGCAACAGGGTTGAGCCTGACAGCGGGATCGCTTCCAGAGTGAAGGCCTGCTCTTCTGGCAGCGCCAGCCCGTCGGCTTGCAACGACACCTCAGCGACATTGCCAAACAGCGGCTTGCCGGTATTGGCAAACGGCAGCGTCGACAGACCCTGCAAGCCACCCGCGGCAGCCGCCGGCAAACTCACCCGCAGGGTTTGTGTGTGTGGCGGATAGCACACGCCGAGATCCGCGCAGCCCTGATAGCCGACCTTGAAGCTGACCTCAGTGACGCCGTCGGCGGCCGCCCCGCTCAAGATTGCGGTCAATGAGCCGCGATAGGTTTCGACTTCGCCAAAGAACTCATCGGTGTGGCGATCGCCATCCGGCAATTGCAGCGGATTGGCCTTGAAGCCTGCGCTATCGCCGCCGTCATTCGAAACGCTGACGTTTGTACGGTGCCGATACAGATAGTAGCCATCGGCGATCGTCCAGCTGAACTCGATCAGCCCGCGTTCGCTGGCCTTGGCAGTCAGCACAAACGCTTCATCGATGGGCAGCAACTCGGATTCATCAACCGCGCGCGCCGCGGTTGGAATCAGAAGCGTTGCGCACAACAGCCAACAAAAGAGACGAAGCAGCATGGTGATGAAATTCCAAAAGCGCAGCTGTTGCGCGGCGGAATATCAGGCTGCACGCCGCCGTGTGGTCAGGGTGTGGTGTTGCTGGGTAGATTCATCAGAAAGCGCGCTGATTGCCAGCACGCCGAGAGCCATGCGACCGCGAAACATCGACTTAGTTCGCTGCAGAGGCGCGCGGACGATAGTACTTGCGGACGCAGGAGCGGCGAAAGCCACGAAAGTCTGGCCCCAACGCAGTTGCTTTTGCGGCTTCCGCCGCTCCTACTAAACTTTGCTTCATGTCGACATTGGGGTCTTGATGAGAATCACCCGCCTGTTTTTCTGGTTGCTGCTGCTGCCCAGCCTGTTGCTATTCTTTGCCTGGAAGGTGAATACCCATTTGGCCGAGGTGGCCAGCGGTGCCTTGGAGGCGCGCGAGCGCGAGCAGCGCATCGCGACGCTTGAAGCACACAACGAGCGGCAAAATGCGCTCAATCTCGAAACCCGCTTGCAAGACCGCCGCGCGCTTGCCAACTCCTGTGTCGAACGCGGATTGCGGACCATCGGCGGCGACCTGCGCGCAGCGCCCGCGACCTTGATCATCGTTAATCACAAGGGCTGTGGTGTCGACTGCAACACCGATGCGATCGCTTCCAAGCTGGCCGATGATTACGTCCTGCAACGCCTGCGGGTGCTGCTGATTCGCACCATCGAAGCGGGTCAACCGCCAGCACCGCTTGGCGTACATACCTTGATCATCACCGACTGTGCGCCCCTCGCCGCCGACTACGGCGACGATTATTTTTTTCGAGATGACAAGGGCGAGCTGTCGAGCTCTGGCGAGCGTCACGAAAACTTTCTACGCTTTGGTAGTGGACTGGATTCGCGGTTCGACCCGGAGCCCTTGGTGCGCAAGGGCTTAGGGATGCCAGCAGCGCCGTAAGGCGATCAGCAAGGTCAGCCGAGCGTGCCTTGCAATGCCCGAAGCGATCGCGAATCGCCACTTAGGACATGAACAAAGAAACCCGGCAACAAGGCGTCAGGCTTACCAATGGCTGAGCGCCACAGGACCAAACAAAGGGCCAGTGCGGCCACGCCAACCGCAGTGCTGCCCGGCAGACCCAGCAGCGCAAACAGATCCACCGACAGGCTGGCCTCGGCCAGCACTTGCGCCAATAGCAGCGCAAGCAGCGGCGAAAGAATCAAGGTCGCACGGGCGACCTTTTCGCCCATGGCGGCCGCATCGTCCAGCTGCTGCTGCAGTTGCGAAATGCTCATGCCTCCATCCATGCGCTTTAGCTGCAGGCGTTGCAGGATGCGCAACACCAGCTGCGATACGCACAGCAAGTTCAAGACGATGCCGGGGATGAGGAACTGCCATTGCCCGCCGTGGGTGGCGTTGAACAGGCCGATCGCAAGAATCAGGGCAGCGAAAGCGAAGCAAGCCAACAGCAGACGCAGGCGTAGTTGGCGAAGCGAGGACGCCAACTGCGCCGGCAACGGCGGAATGGCGGCCAACGGATCGATGCCTTGCGCCAGCGCTTGCTCGCCGTCTTGTTGGCGCTGCCACTCGGTTTGCGCGCGGGTCCAGCTCATGCCGACCAACTCATCAAGAAAACGGCGCATACCGGTTTCGCCGACAAAACGAGGCAGAGCGAAGCGACCCAGCAAAATGGCGAGCGGCACGAACAGCACGCCGACCAACGAGTTGATCAGCACCACGCTGCTGTCGAGCGAGCGCAGCAGGTCAAAGCCGAACAGCGCCTTCAACAACACGGCGATCGCCGGCAGCCATAACAACACGCTGCTCAGCATGATCCATTGGGTCAGCGCCAAACGACGTGCGCGCAGCCGCTCCAGCGTGCTTTGCACCAACAGCGCCGACTGCGAAAAGTCCAGGCCTGAGAGCACCCGCCAATGTCGGCAATCGACGATCAAGTCGGCTGCTGTGATCAGGCAGAACACGCTGCCTGCCAGCAGGTAGATGGGGTCGTGCCAGTGGTTCAAGGTGAACCAAATTAAGGCGGCCAAACACGCCGTAGCGAGCAGGATTTCCGGCACAAGTCGCTGCGAGTGGCGGCGGAAGGCACCTGCGGTGCGACCGGCGAGTGCCTTGCTGATCGCCGCCCGATCCAGCGTCAGCGCTTCGTTTAGTGGCTGCTGGGAGGCTTGCCAGCGCCCGCGCAGGGCGTCCAAATCGAGGCCTTTCTGATCCAATCTAGTTTGATCCGATCCGGTTTGATTTGATCCATTTGGATCCATTCCGTTCATGAGTTTTCTCCGTCGCCGGCGTTGAGCCGTTGCAACTGCTGTTTGATGCGCCCGATTCGGGTCGCGACATTAGTGCTGGTGAGGCCAATCATCCGAGCGATCTCGTCTTGGCCGTAGCCTTCGAGATAGAGCAGGATCAGGGCGCGATTGATGGCGTCGAGTTGGCCGATGAGTTGGTGCAGGGCCAGCAAGTCATCGCTTTGCGTGGCCATCAATTGATCCGCTGCGGACAAATCAAGACCGAACTCGTCGATCGGCAAGGCGTCGCGAATGCGCCGGTTTTCGCCGCGAAAAAACGAGATGGCAACATTCATCGCGATCTGATGCATCCAGGTCGAGAACGCCGCTCGACCATCAAACCGTGGCCACGCTCGCCACAGTTCGACCACGATTTCCTGGATCAGATCGCCACGGTCCTCACGCCGGGCGCAATAGGCATTGGCCACTTTGTAGAGGATTCCGCGATGCGGCTCGAGCGCATCGACAAAGGCAGATTGAGAAGACCGGGTGCTCATGCGTGCCTGACTGTCGGCGAGCCCGACGTGGGCTCGAATGAGTGATTCGCCAATAGCGAGTGCTTTATCACAGCGCAGGCGAAACGTTGACGCCTGCCTCTGCAGCGGGTCGCGACTTGCCCGTCAGCAAACGACCGATCGCGCGGTGGCGTACGCAGAAGTGATAGCTCGCCAACATCAGCGCCATGCCGATCATCAAGGCCAGCGGGTATTCAATCCACCACGCCCAATCCACCTGCACAGCCACTACTTGCAGCGCCATCACCAGCGGGATGTGGATCAGATAGACCCAGTACGAGGCATCGGCCAGATAGCGACGCAGCGGGCTGGCTGCACTGAGGAAGCGCAGGCTCATGCCGATCAGGGCCAGCGTCCAACTCCACGCGGCGGCGGCGTACGCCAACGCGTACGCCAAAGTACCCGCGTCACCCTGGGCAGGCTCGGCACCCGGGCTGATTCCGATGGTTGCGAGACAGCCAAGTGTTGTGAGCAGCGCCAGCACCAGATGAAATGGCCAACGCTGGCCAAGCCGATCAAGCAAGCCGCGTTGCCGTTCAAGGGCCCAGCCCACCGCAAATGCCAGCGCGAAACTCACCGTTGCCGCCACGTTGGGATACAGCGAATGGTCGGGTGTCGGCACGCCAAACCACGCATGCCAAGTAGGCAATGAGAACAGCGCCAAGCCCACCGGCAGCGCCAGCAACAGCGGCGCGGCAGGGCCAAGAACCCCGCCTACGACGCGATCCAACGCCGCCTGTACACGACCGCCGCGATCAAGCCATGCCAGCGCCGCCCGCAACGCCAGCATTGCCGGGTACAGCAATGACAGCACGTACAAGAACCACAGATGGGTCAGCGGGAAATCATCGGCGGTGAACGCCGGGCCGGGCGGTGATTCGGCAGGCAGAACCCCGCCGAATTTGATCCAGGCACTCCACACCACGACCACCACGATGCCGGTCATCACCAGCGGCCACGCCAACACCAGCGGTAGCACGATGCGCTTGCAGCGGTCCTTGATGAACGCAGTGAGGCCCAGTCGATTGAGCGCCAGCCGGCCGAAGAAACCAGCCAACAGAAAGAAGGTGGTCATCCGAAACAGATGAATCCAGTAAAACCAGACGCCCAGCGCAACGCTGGACTCAGCCTCGCTGACGATCCAGAAATATTGTGAGCCGGGCAGATACGACATGCTGGCGTGCAGAGCAACGCCAAGCAGCAGGGCAAAGCCGCGCAACGCGTCGAGTGCGTGCAGTCGTTGTAGTGGAAGGGGGGTTGAAGCGGCAGTGAGTGACATCATCAGGATCCTTGCGGGCAATGAACCAACGTGGACGGAGTTCGTCCGACGAAGGGTTATTCGCCGCAAGCAACCGAAATATCACAGCGCTGTTCGGAAGCTGATTTTCCACTGCCCGAGGCTTGAACTCAGCAGTGGTGGGAGCGTGGCAAGGCGCGATTCGAGGTGGAGAAGCGGGCTGGCCTCAAGGCGTGGTGCGGTACACCACCACCGTCTTGCCGCGTGCGTGCAGTGCGCCTTCCGCTTCCAACTGCTTCAGCACGCGCCCGGCCATCTCCCGCGAGCAGCCGACGATGCGCGCCAGTTCCTGTCGGCTGACGCGAATCTGCGTGCCTTGCGGATGGGTCATGGCGTCGGGCTCTTCACACAAGTCCACCAAGGTGCGTCTGATCCGATTGGAGACATCCAGGAAGGCGAGCCGACTGGCCTTGCGGCTGGTGTGCAGCAGACGCTTGGTCAGTTGCGCACCAATCGCGAAAAGGATGCGTGGACATTCGTCAGCCAGTGGGCCCGCAAACAAGGCGTGCAAACGTTCGACGCCGATCTCAGCCAGTTCGCAAGGGCTGCGCGTGCGCAGCAGGACTTCACGTTGCGGCGTGTTGATGAAGATGCCGGTCTCGCCCACAAACTCGCCAGCGTTGATGTAGGTGAGCACCAGTTCACGGCCGTCTTCTTCCTCCAGCATTACGCTCAAGGTGCCGCTGATGACGTAGTAGATGGTGCCGGCGGGATCACCTGGGCGAAACACATCGGCACGGCTGGGATAGCGGCGGCGATGGCAGTGCGCCAGAAAGCGATCCAATGAGAAAGGATTGGGCGCCAACGACGCAGGTTGGATAGGCCGCCAGAGCGCTGAGGCCAAAGTGGTCATTGATGTTTTCCCCCGCGCCGCAGTGGCGCCGTTGGCAAGAGTAAACGCGCCTTGCCTACGCGGCAATGCGTCACACTTTGGAGAAGAGCATGCGTGACTGACACGAGCGCGATAGTGCCTGTCTTGAAATTGGTCGATAATCGCTGGCTGTTCTGCTTCGACCGGACCCAACGACCGTGGTCAAACCTTTGCCTCGTTTGAAGCTGCAAGGCTTCAACAACCTCACCAAAGCGCTCAGTTTCAACATTTACGACGTCTGCTACGCGGTAAGCGAAGAGCAGCGGCAGCGCTATATTGAGTACATCGACGAAGCCTACAACGCGGATCGACTGACACAGATTTTGACCGAGGTTGCCCACATCATCGGCGCCAACGTGCTCAATGTCGCTCGTCAGGATTACGACCCACAAGGTGCATCAGTGACGATCCTGATCTCCGAGGAGCCGGTGATCGACAAGAAAGCGGCCGGCAAGGAAGTGCTTTCCGGCGCGGTGCGCGAGCACCCGGGCGAGGCCTCGGTGGTGGCGCATTTGGACAAGAGCCACATTACCGTCCACACCTATCCTGAAACCCATCCGCAAAACGGCATTGCGACCTTTCGCGCGGATATCGATGTTGCTACCTGCGGTGTCATCTCACCGTTGAAGGCGCTGAACTATCTGATCGAGAGCCTCGAGTCGGACATCGTGATCATGGACTACCGGGTGCGTGGCTTCACCCGCGACGTAAAGGGCAGGAAGCACTACATCGACCACAAGATCAACTCGATCCAGGACTACCTCGCCAAGCACATCCGCAACCGGTACGAGATGTTCGACGTCAACGTCTATCAAGAAAATATCTTCCACACCAAGATGCATGTGAAAGAGTTCGATCTCGACACCTACTTGTTCGAAGAAAAGGCCAAGAACCTGAGCTTCAAGGAACGCCTAAGGATTGAAGCGCAGCTAAAACGTGAAATTGAAGAGCTGTTTCATGGGCGGAATCTGGATTGAGCAAACGCGGTCGAGCATGCTCGGCTCTAAAAGGGCGCGTGTCGGCCATGTAGGCTCGAGTAGAGCGCCGCTTGCTCCGCTGCTTCTGACCGATTGACTAAACCCGATACGCCACTGCCTTCATCACCGCGCTGACCAGCCGCATCACACTCGGAACTGGTGCCGGCAATTCACGGGCACCCGCCGCTTGCGCTGCCCTGCCATGCGCGGCTTCATCGGCTTGCATCTGGGTGACGATCTCGCGACTGCGCTGGTCGGCGATGGGCAGTGATTGCAGGTGCTCTCCCAGATGCGCTTCCACTTGCCGCTCGGTCTCGACTACAAAACCCAGGTTGTAACCGTCGCCGGCCATCCCTGCGGCCAGTCCCATCGCATAACTGCCGGCGTACCAAAGCGGATTGAGTAAGCTTTCGCGGCTGTCGAGTTCGCTCAAGCGCTCGGCACACCAAGCCAAGTGGTCGCCTTCTTCGGATGCGGCATGCAGCAGCGCCGCCCGTGTTGTCGGATCGCGCGCCACGGCGGCTTGGCCGAAGTACAGAGCCTGTGCACATACCTCGCCGGTGTGGTTGACCCGCATCAGACCGGCCGCATGCTTGCGCTCCGCGTCGTCCAGATCGGTGTCGCGTGATTGCGCCGGGCTCGCCCGATTTGCCACTTGAGTCGCACCCAGCGAAGTGGTGAGGGCGCGCTCGGCTTCTATCAGAACGCGGTCGATGAGGGTGAAGCGACGGGTGGTGCCGGTCATAGTTGTGTGGTTATGGAGAGCAGACGTTCATGCCAGCTGCGCGGCGAGCAGCTCGAGCGGATGGCGAGTTGAGATGCGCAAGTGTCGCTGCTGCAGGCCGGCAGCAAGGTGAATTCGACAGCCAACATTGGCTGAGCAAAGCGTTTTAGTGGCGGAGCTATGCATGCCATCAAGAATGCCGGCTCGCAGAGCATTGGCGCGTGCCGGAAAAAGCAGCGCATGGCTGCCGGCGGCACCACAACAGCCGCGATCCGGCAGCGATTCGATGCGCAATCCGGGAATGGCGGCAAGTACGCGTGCAGCGGCATCGGGTCGACCCACCGCCGTGCTCTGGGTGCAGGGCGTGTGCAGGGCGACAACCTCGGTCGATGCGCGCGGATCCAGTGTCGACAAAGCCGCGTCGTCGGCGACGAATGCTAGCAATTCGTGCACGGGCACTGGCGTCAGAGCAGCACGCAGATCGGCGTAGCAGCCACTGGCGGCAATCAATACGGCCGCGCAGTTGCTGACTTCGGCCATTACCGCTTGGCGAGTCGCTTGCACTTGCGCGGCTGCGCCATCCACAGCGCCTGCATGCCGATGCAGCGCGCCGCAACACAGCGGCCCCGACGGCACCCAAACGTCCCAACCCATTCGGGTCAGCACCGAGATTGCCGCGCGGTGTACGTCGGCATCCAAACGCTGCGCCACACAGCCAGTGAAAAGAGCGACGCGGCCTCGCGACAAGCCAAGCGCCTTATGTACTCCGCCGCTTGGAGGCGGCGCGGGGACCACTGGCAACAGCGGAATCCAGGCGGCTGGCAGCAATGCCCGCACAAACCGCAGCAGTGGCCAGGCGACATTCAGCGGCCAGCGTTTTGCCAGCGCCCACTCCAATCCCCGTTGCCGCCAACTCGGTGTGCGTTGCTCTCGAACCAGCGCCTGGGCGTCGGTGATCAAAGCATCAAAGGTCACTCCGGCTGGGCAGACACTTTCGCAGCGGCGGCAGCCAACACAATGAGCGAGTGCGTCAGCGGCATCGGCAAATGCTGCGTCCAGTCGACCTTGCGCCAAGGCCGCAGCCAAACTGATCCGCCCGCGCGGCGATTCGGTTTCAGTCTTGCTGATGGCATACGTGGGGCAGTGTGGCTGACACAAACCGCAACGCACGCAGGCTTGCGTCTGCTTCAACAGCCGTTGCGACAGGCCGTCACGACAGCTTTCATCACGACTGACTTCATCGCGACTTACTTCATCACGGCCGGGCGAATCGACGCTGCTCACGTGGCACACCTGACGGTCTAGAGGCGCTAAGAAAAGCTCGCGATCAGCCGTGCAGATTAGCACGCACGAACCCAGCGGCACGCATCGGGCTTGCGCGAAACCAGTATCCCGACTACTATTCCGCTCCTTTCTTTTCCGTTTGCCCTTTGGAGCTTTATGAAGACCATTAGCGCCAAGCCGGAGACCGTGAAGCGCGACTGGTACGTCGTCGACGCTACCGGCAAGACGCTAGGTCGTCTGTGCTCCGAGCTCGCCCGCCGCCTGCGCGGCAAGCACAAGCCCATCTATACTCCTCATGTTGATACGGGTGACTATCTGGTCGTCATCAACGCCGAGAAGATCCACACCACCGGCAACAAGCTGCAAGACAAGCTGTATCACCGGTTCACCGGCCACATCGGCAACCTGAAGACGCAGAGCTTGGGTCAGATGTTGTCTGGTGCGCACCCTGAGCGCGTGATCGAAATCAGCGTCAAGGGCATGCTGCCGAAGAATCCTCTGGGCCGTGCGATGTACCGCAAGCTCAAGGTCTACGCCGGCGCAGATCACCCGCACACCGCGCAACAGCCACAAGTACTCGATATCTAAGGCACGTAGAACATGGCGATCTCGCAAAATTACGGCACCGGCCGTCGCAAGTCCTCCACCGCTCGCGTGTTTCTGCGCAAGGGTACCGGCAACATCGTCGTTAACGACAAGCCGCTCGATCAGTACTTCGGTCGTCAGACCGCGCGCATGATCGTGCGTCAGCCGCTGATCCTGACCCAGTTGACCGAGAAGTTCGACATTCTGGTGACGGCAGATGGCGGCGGCACCACCGGTCAAGCCGGCGCGATCCGCCTCGGCATCTCGCGCGCGTTGGTCGAGTTCGACGAGAGCCTGCGTCCTTCGCTGCGCCGCGCTGGTTTCATGACCCGTGACGCCCGCGAAGTCGAGCGCAAGAAGGTCGGTCTGCACAAAGCACGTCGCGCGACCCAGTTCTCCAAGCGTTAATCGGCATTGCCCTAAACCGCAGCAGGCGCAAGCCCGCCGCCATCGCCCCTCCGCTCTCCTGCGGAGCTGGCGGTACGGTTTTGGGGGATCGTCCAACGGTAGGACTGCAGCCTCTGACGCTGCCTATCTAGGTTCGAATCCTAGTCCCCCAGCCAACTCAAGGTCTCCGAGGTTCCCAACGAGACCCGAAGTACAATCAACCCCGCCTAAATGCGGGGTTTTTTGTGGCTGAGCGCTTTCTATGCTGGGGCGCTTGCTGATGCTTGTGATGGCTTGATGTGATGGATTGAGCAGTGGCGTTGATTCGGTGTAAACCGCTCGTCGCTCAGTCAACACTGCGCTTGCTGGCAAGGAATCGTTGTTGCCGCATCAGGCCTTCTGCGGCGCTGCGGGTGGCTCTTGCTTCGCGCAGGCGCAGCTCGTCGCGCAGCAGGGTCAGTTGTGCGCTGAGCAAGTCAGCAGGGCAGGCCATTGACGTCGATACCAGCGGCGCTGGGCGGCGCTGCGTTTTCGGAATGACGAGGTAGGCGGTCAGCGAGTCTGGCAGGTAGCGGCGCATGCACTCGATCACATAGTGGCGGTCGTCGATTCCGAAATGCTCGTCGCTGCCGCCGCCCAGCGGACTTCCGGCCATGCCGGCAATGCTGGCTTTGATCTGACACAACAGTTCGCAATGCTGCGGCTCGACTGCGCCGACGATCTCCGCCAGCAGGCTATCAAACTCACTGCGTACCGCTTGATCCAGCCAAGCGCCTGCTGCTGCATCGGTGCTTGCCTTGCCGCGCACAAGAAGTACCAAGCCTGTGCAAATGAGCAGCGCGGCGGCCAGGGTGAGAAGCCACCAGGACTGCTGCACTCCGCCGAGGAATATTGCAGCGACCGCCATGGCGGCCGTCAGCGCGGCGAGGATATGGCGCCGCCCAAGGCGCTCGCGATGAGGATGACGCCGCGTTTGCTTGGTCAGCGGCGCACCCAATTGAATGCGGTTTCGCGCAGCCTCGATGCGCTCTTGCACTGCCGGATGGGTTGCTGAAAGAGCCGGCCCATGGCGGGTGGTCCGACGATTCACCGGTCCGGCAGCGACCACAAAACGTGGCGGTGGGCGCGACATACCAGTCTTCCTGCTAATCAGTCTGCGCTCAGGCGGCGCTTGCCGGCGGCAGCGCGCCGCGTTCGGCCAGCACCGCATCGTGATCGTCGCGGATCGACTTCGCCAAGGTAAACGTGTTGCTGACTAGGAACAGCCAACTGACCACCATGTAGCCCTTCTGCCAGCTGCTGATGCTCATCCGCCACAGACCCCAGGAAGTCAAAGCGACCGCCGCCGCGAACGCGATCCAGACCATCATCACCCAGGCTTGCGTATCGACTTGACCATCGCGGTTGTCGCGCACCGTCTTGGCGACCGAGAAGCTCGCAAACAGGCAGAAAAAGAAGGCGATGGCGAGGAAAGCACGGTCGAGCTGGTCGCTGGGCAGCTGCAAAACCCCGATTCCGCTGGCAAACACCGCGATGGCAAACGACAGCCAGACCTGGATTCGCCAAGAGGCGGTATCGCGTTGAACGATGTACTGGGTGTTCATGGACGAATTCATGAGTGATTTTCCTTGGATGAATGGGTGAGTGCGGCTGCCGATCAAAGAGCGACGGGTCCGGCGAACTCCAGTCGCGCTTGCTCATTGGCTTGCAGACTGCGTTTGCGCTCGACGTATTGATCGGCTCGGGCCAGTTGCTCGCGGATCACGGCGTTGTTTTGCTGCATCACCTGCAACGCACGCCCGCGAAAGGCGTCGAAGGCATCCATCGCTGCAAACGTCTGCTCAAACATGGTTTTCATGCTGTCGATGCCGATCAGCGGGTTCTCGGCAAACTGCGAGCTGCGCTCGACGTGCGCGCCGAGCTGGCGCCCGCTATCGGCGATCAAGCTCTCGATGCTGCTGTTGACACCCACCAGCATGTCCATGATGCGCACTTGGTTGCCGGTGGCGCGGGCCACGGTTTGCGCCACGGCGAGCGCGCTCATGCCGGTGGTGGCGACCCGCGTGCAGCCGTTGATCGTCTCGCGCGCGGTCTGTTTGAGAAGGTCCAGCGCGAGATAGCCATTACTGCACACGGCTTGCTGGGTCAGCATGTCTTGCAGGTTCTGGCGGGCCGCGAACAGGACCTCCTGTTCCAGCGCACGGGCGCGCACTGCGTCGGTGGTTTTCAGGGCATCCACGCGCTGCGCCAATCGTGCATCCAGCGTTTCGGCAAAATGCATCGCCGCTTTGAGTTTCTGCATCGCGTCCCACAGTTTGTTGCGACTGGCGTCAATCTCGACCAGGTCGCGTTGCATGTCGTCGCGGGCGGCATACAACTGCTGCATGGTGCGATTCAACTGTTCGGCAGCACCTTGGAAGCGGCGAAAGTAGTGTTGCAGGCGATTGCCGAATGGGATCAGGCCGAGCAGTCGGCGCGGTTGCAACAGGTTGCCGTGGGTGCCTGGGTTCAGTCGATCCAGTTGAGCGCGCATGGCCTGGATGGCGTGGAACGCCGCGCTGTCCTCCGTGCCGACGAAGTTCTGTTGCAGCAGGCGGCCTTGCATCAAGCCGGCAGCCAGCGAGATTTCTTCTCGTCCCAGCGCAAATGCGCCATCCAGACGGGCACGAAATCCGTCGCTTTGCAGCTCCTCAGTCAGCAGGCCAGCAATGAAACGGTCGACCTGTGCCTCGACCGCTGCTTGGGTCTCTGCTTTCAGCGGCACCGCCTCGCGAGTGACGGTTTCTATTTGCGGTTCCAGCAGCTGCGGTGACTGCAGTTCAAATGGCTTGGTCGTGGCGGTGTGCATGACGGCTCTCGTGGCGGTTGCGGTGGACGGAGATTCCAGCCAACGGAGAGAAAGTGCCATTTGTATCCACCAAGTACTCATAAGCGCATCCATGAGTATCGGATAGTGATACGTACCGCGCTTCGGATGGTACCGCGAGAGAGAGCGCACGCGTGTCTCAAGGCGCACTTGGCCAGCCGCGCTGACGCGCAATGGGGGGTGTGACTGGGGCGTGCGCAATTGGGACAGGCAAAACTGCCCGCCGCCGCTACTTGGCGACGCGCGGAATCCTCATCACCACGCGAGTTCCGGCTGGCGTGCTTTGCACCTCGATCTGGCCGCCGAGACGCACGCTTACCAGGTTGTAGACGATGTGCAAACCAAGCCCGGTGCCGCCGCGGCCGCGGCGGGTGGTGTAGAACGGTTCAAACACGTGCGGCAGTACGTCGGCTGAAATGCCGCGACCGCTGTCGCTGACGCTGATCTCCACGCGATCGCCTTCAATCGCTCCGGCCGCCACCCGCAGGCTGCCAGGCTCGTCTTCGGCAAACGCATGCATCAGCGCGTTCTGGATCAGGTTGCTGACGATTTGCACGAGGGCACCAGGATAACTTTCGAGGACCAATCCTTGCTCAACTGCCAGTTCGTAGGTGATCGGCCGCTGCTTCCACAGGTGTTCCAGGCTGGGCAGCAAGCTGCGCAGATAGTCACCCAGCACAAAGCGACGCCGTTGATCGGAGCTGTTGTCGACTGAAATCTGCTTGAAGCTGTCGATCAGCCGCGCCGCGCGCTCGAGATTGCGATCCACCAGCAAATTCGCTTCCCGCGCTGTGCCCAGAAAGGTCGCAAGGTCGCCGCGCTTGAGGTCGCCTGACTCGAAGTGCTGCTGCAGCCACGCCGTGCGGTCGGTGAGCATGCTTGATGCGGTGATGGCCACGCCCAGTGGCGTATTGAGTTCGTGCGCCACACCGACCACCAGACTGCCCAGCGAAGCCATCTTCTCGGCTTGGATCAAATCGATTTGAGTGTCACGCAGATCGATCAGGGTTTGCTCGGCCCGCAGCTTGGCCTGCGAAAGTTCAGCGGTGCGCTCACTCACCTGCCGCTGCAACAACCGGCGGTTGCTCTGGATGCCATGGATGCGCCATGCGTATCCCGCGTACAACACTGCCAACGCGGCCAACCCGAATAGCGCTTGCGCCCACGCCGTTTTCCACCACGGCGGCAGGATTTTGATCGTGAGTGTGCTGATCGCGGCCGTGGCCAAGGCATCGGCTTCGCCAGCCTTGACCCGGAAGCGGTACTGTCCCGGTGCCAGATTGGTGTACGTCGCACTGCGCTCGGCGGCGGTGGTTTCGATCCAGTCTGGATCAAACCCGTCCAGCTGATAGGCGTAGCGCAGCCGCTCCGGCGCAAGCAACTCCAACGCGGCAAAGCGCAGGCTCAGCATGCGCGCATCGGCCGCTGGAACGGTGAGGCTCTCGACAAGATGCAGTGGCGCTGACAGCGGCGATGCCGGATCCAAAGCACGCGGCTGGATCCGCCGGTTCCACAGCCGCAGTTCCGTCAGTAGCGGTGGCGGCGACGCTGACGTGGCGTTGATCCGAGCGGGGTCGAACACAGTGAAGCCGCGTGTTGCCGCGAATACGATGCGACCGTCGGCAAGAGTGACCGCCGCGGCTGACTGGTAATCGCTGGCGAACGCGCCATCCGCAGCACCGAACTGCGCCAGTTCGCCCGTGTCCGGGTCAAAGCGCAGGATGCCGCGTGAAGTCGCCAGCCACAGCAAACCGTTGCCATCCTCGGCAATCGCCTGCACCAGGATGCCGGCGAGCGCGCGGAACTGGGGGAACGCTTCAAAACGCGCGGTTGCCGGGTCAGCCATATCCTCCAAGTGCATGCGCAGCAAGCCGCCACTGGCCGTGGCCAACCACATGCGGCCATCGCTTGCGCGCAGGAAGTGGGTGATGCCACCCGCCGGCAGTGCTGCGCCGGGCTCGCTGGCAGAGCGATGCACATGGCGTTCGCGCATGCCATCACGAGACAGCCAATGCAGACCATCGCTGGAGCAGACCAGCAAGGTCTGCGCATCGAATTCGGCGAAGTGGCTGACCCAGGATGCAATGGGATAGTGGGCGAGCTGACTCATGTCACTGCGCTGCACCACAAACACGCCGCGATCATAGGTGCCTACGATCAGGCGATCTGCATCCAGCCAGAGGCGAGTGACGTGCAAGTCGGCGAGCGGCAGTGGCAGTGCCGGCACGCGCGTTATGCCGGAGCCGCCGTCGACCACCACCGCGCCCGTCAGCACCCCGATCCAAAGTTCCGAGCCTTCCATCGTCAGCGCACTGACGCCGAGGCGGGCGGTGGCGGGAAAATCTTGCAGCTGCCCGCTGCCAGGCGTGAAGCGGTAGAGGCCGTTGCGGCCACCCAGCCAGACGGCATCCGGCCCGGCCGCGAGTAGCGAGTAGATCACCGGATCGCGCAGGCCAGCCGTGGCTGCGCTGTCGGGCGTGAAACTGGTGAAGCGGTTGCCGCGTGGGTTGAGCACGCTGACGCCGCCGGTATAGGTGCCCGCTAACAGACTGCCGTCCGCAGCTTCCAGCAGGCTGGTGACGCGACCCGGCCCCAGCGAACGTGCATCGTGGCGGTAATGGGCAAAGCGCAGGAATTTTGGGTGTGTCGCATTGGGATCAGGCAACAGATTCAGACCCTCGCGGGTGCCGATCCAAAGGCGGCCGTCACGGTCTTGCAGCAGTGAGCGAACGATGTCGCTGTTGATCGTCGCAGCGTCGTCGACGCGATGGCGGAAAACGCGAAGGTCATTGCTGGCGACGTCGTAGCGAAACAAACCGGCACTCACCGCGCCAATCCACAACATGCCGTCGCGATCGCGCAGCAGCGCATCGATGCGGAAGCTCTTCAGCGGCGCTGCGTGAGGCAAGTCCTCGAAAGGCCAATCGACGACGCCGCTGCTGGGATCAAGGCGCGAAAGGCCGGCCAAACTGCCCAGCCAGATGCGCCCTTGGGCATCGCTGTGAACGCTCTCGAAGCGCGTATCACTCGGCGCATTGCCGGGCGAGAATTGCCAAGCAACCCGTTTGCCGCTGACCGGATCGTAGCGGCTGAGACCCGCATAACCCGCAATCCAC
>Ga0163147_10001128_pt1 | contig 41213 bp, 39 predicted proteins | sample OliLakLV19MP6G1_FD_148597 | JGI IMG/M metagenome (GOLD analysis project Ga0163147, IMG submission 148597) | Freshwater microbial mat bacterial communities from Lake Vanda, McMurdo Dry Valleys, Antarctica- Oligotrophic Lake LV.19.MP6.G1 | ecosystem: Environmental > Aquatic > Freshwater > Lake >...
TCTACGCGCGTTCGTCTCCCGAAGCGGCATTCGGCGCAGCGCTGACCATCGTGCGCGAGGGCATTCGCGAACTCGTCGGACAGATCTCGACGGCTACGGGTTGGGTCCCGAACGCCGACGATTTCGAGTCGCGGGTCGACGCCCTGACCGGAACAGGATTCGAGAGCACGTCCTCGTTCCTCGTCGGTGCAGCGCAGGACCCCGCGCCCGAACGAGCCGTCGTCTTCCATTGTTGGCGCGGGGGTCTCCGTTCACGCAGCGTGCTGCACTTCGTGCGCGAGCTCGGCTTCGCGGACGCGACGATCCTCGCCGGCGGCTACAAGACCTATCGAGGCGAAGTCATGCGGCGTCTCGACGCATTCGAACCGCCGCCGACGTTCGTGCTGCGCGGCTTGACCGGGGTCGGGAAGACGCTCGTCCTGCGTGAGATCGAGAAGATCGCGCCCGAGCTCGTGATCGACCTCGAAGCCCTCGCGGGTCACAGAAGTTCCCTGCTCGGCATGGTCGGACTCGATCCGTGCTCGCAGCGGACCTTCGACAGCCGCATCGCCGATCGCTTGCGTAGCCCGCTTGGATCGAAGCTCGTCGTCGAGGGCGAGAGCCGCAAGGTCGGCGACGTGGTCGTGCCGCCGAAGCTGTGGCACGCGATGGAAGCGGGCGTGAGCATCGAGATCACCGCGCCGATCGAACGGCGCATCGAAGTCCTCGAGGTCGACTACCTCGCCCACTCATCGTCGCTCGACGGACTGCGCCGACAACTGCCTCTCGTCGAGCAGCGGATGCCGAAGAAACACGTGGGGGCCGGCCTCGTCGCGCTCCTCGATTCGGGCCGCACATCGGAACTCGTGCGCCTCCTCCTCGAGCATTACTACGATCCGCTGTACCGCCACAGTCAGAAGGGCAAGCGCTACGCCACGAAGATCGATGCGACGGATCCGCGGTTCGCAGCGGAGCAGATCGTCGACGCGCTGAAGAGCGAGCTTGGCTCGTTCATTCGGCGATGACGATGTCAGATTGATGACGGTGTCAGATTGATCCATCCACCGCGACCATCCGCCGCCGGCAACCAAACGCGAGCGGAAGGACGACGCGGGCCAGTCCTCCGGCTGCTCACGGCCTGGCCACGCGAGGAGTTCGCTCTCGGCCCCTAGTTCCGCGCGGACCGCGAGAGTTCGGGCGTCTCGCCGGCCTCGATCCGAGTGCGCCAATGCGCGAGGAGACCGCGGTCCATCTTCCAGAACTGACCCACGGCTTGTAGGTAAGTAAGCACAGCGGCGCGCTCGCCCGCTCGCAGCAGTTCGTTCGCGAGCGCGTGCTGATGGCCGATCCACCAAGCCGCACGCATGTCGGTCGGATCGAGTTCGTGCGCACTTTCCAGCAATGCGAACGCACGCTTCGGCTCGTGGTGTTGGACGAGCCTCCCCACGGCGCGCAGGACACTCGCGTCGCCGCCGTGCGCCGCGAGTGCTTCATCGAACGCGCCGCGAAGCACTTCGTACTGCTCGAGCGGCGCATGCGTGCAGCGGCTGAACCCGGTCAGCACGTGCTCGAGATCGGTGGGCCGTTCGCGGAGCCACCGCAGCGCCTCCTCCATGTGGGCGGAGCTCGATCTCAAGGGGCTCAATCCGTGCGCGAGGTGGCCGAGGTCGAGCGCGCGCGCCAGCGGATCGTCCAGCGCCGCATCCCGCGCTGCGCGGGCCGACTCGAGCGTCGTGCCACTCGGGCGGAACGCGGCGATGACGGCATCTTCGAGCGGGTGCGATTCGGGTGACGAACTCACGGCTTCCGTGGTCTCCGAACCCCGTTGACGCTCGTCGAGCACCGCTCGGACGAGCCTTCCAGCCAAGATGCAGAGCGGCCGCTCCGTCCAGGAGCCGCACGCGCACGCGGAGGAGGGCCCGGCCCGACCTCCAGCACGCAGTCGTCCGCGTCACGCGGTTGCCGCTCTCGGTTGCCCGACGTAGGGTTCGAGGCCCTCCGCGCCCGGCGATGCCTTGATCCGCGACCTCACCATCGTCCTGCCGGCCTACAACGAGGCGCTTCGGATCGAGTCGACGATCGAGAAGATCCTCGCGTACGCGGAGGCGCATCTCGACACGCTCGAGCTCATCGTCGTTGACGACGGCAGTTCGGATGGAACTGGCGACCTCGTCGAGCGGAAGTTCGGCCCTCGCGTGAAGGTCTTGCGACGCCCGAACGGCGGCAAGGGCGCTGCGGTGCGCACGGGAGTCCTCGCCGCGACACGTCCGTGGACGCTCTTCGCCGACGCGGACTTGGCGATCCCGATCCAGGAACTCGAAAAGCTCGCTGCGCGCTCGCGTGAGGCACCGATCGTGATCGGCAGCAAACGTGCGCCCGGCGGCGACATCGTCTATCCGAAGTTCCGCCTGTTCCTCGGCGCGATCGGCGGGCTCGTGATCTCGACGCTCGTCGTGCGCGGATTCCACGACACGCAGTGCGGATTCAAGCTGTATCGCACGGATGTCGCGCAGGAACTGTTCGCCGTGAACAAGCTCGACGGGTTCGGCTTCGACTTCGAGGTGCTGTATCTCGCGCACCGTTTCGGTCATCGCGCGATCGAGGTGCCCGTGCGCGTCGAACACCAACTGGGCAGCACCGTGCGTGCGACGAGCTACGCACGCGTCTTGTTGGAGGCCGTGCAGGTTTTCACGAACAAGATCACGGGCGCGTATCCGCTGCGCCCGCGCTGATCAGCACAGCAAGATCGACAGTTTGCGGCGGTATTCCGCGACCGAGGGATCGGCGCCGAGCGCCTCGAAAGCCTCGACCATGGCCTTGCGCGGCTCGCTCTCGTTGAAGCGCAGGTCGAGTTTAGCGGCCTGATAGAGCTGTTCGAGCCCGTCCGTGTTCTTGCCGTCGGCGAGCAATCCGCGTCCGTACGCGATCCGCGACTTCACGTCGTCCGGGTTCTTCTTCACGGCCGCCTCGAGCGGTGCGAGGTCCGTCTTGTTCGCCTGGAGCGTGAGCAAACCCTTCGCCGCGCGGCCCGGTTCCGAATCCTTCTCGTCGTCGGGCAACGCGTCGTACTCCGCGCGGCCGTCTTCGGTCTCACCGATCGCGAGCAAGAGACGCGCGCGGTGCGCGCGCGCCAAGGGATACGGCGGATCTTGGTCGGCGAGTTCGGCGACGTGCATGAGCGCGATCGCCGGTTCGCCGGACTTTTCGTGCTCGATCGCCGCTTCGAGCGGATCGATCGACGGTCCGAGATGTTTCTCGAGTAACTCGCGGACCTTCTTCTCGGGCTGAGCGCCCGTGAATCCGTCGACCGGCTTGCCGCCCTTCATGAGCAGCACGGTGGGTACGCTCTGCACTTGGAACGCGTCCGCGATCTCGGGGTTCGCGTCGATGTCGATCTTCGCGAGGATGAACTTGCCGTTCATCTCACGCGCGAGCTTCTCGAGCACGGGACCGAGCGTCTTGCACGGCGCGCACCACGTCGCCCACAGGTCGACGAGGACCGGCGTGGTGCGCGAACGCTCGACGACTTCTTGGACGAAGGTTTCGGTGGTGACGTCGACGATGGAGGAGGCGGTGGTCATGCGGAATCCCTTGGGATGCGGAGAAGCCCGCAGGATAACAGCGCGGCCAAGGTCCGCGATGTGGGTCGCGGGTCGCTCGCACCGGGAACTCGGCTCGCGGCACGCCGCGTGCTTCGGAACGACGCGGCCCCCGAGTCCCTCTCCGCGGCAAACCGGGACCGCGTGGATCGACGACTCAAAGTGAAGTATCCATCGACCCTCGCATCGAGGAGCGACGCAACGAAGTCCCGCGAGCGCGTTGGCTCGACTTCTCGATGCGCTCTCAGAACGAGAAGCGCACGCTCCCGATGATCATCTCGTCGTCCTCGGCCTGCTCGTAGTTCAGGCCCACACTGAGGAATCGGACGAAGTGCACGCGCGCACCGAAATTCCAGAAGACGGGCTCGTCGTCGCTACCCAGGTTGTTGTCGAGCTTCATCGTTCCGACGGCGGCATTCAGCTCGAGGCCACCGCTCGCCCACGGCATCGCGAACCAGCGCGCTCCGCCCGACACGCGATACCCCGTGTCCGAATCGTCCAGCTCGTCGAGGTCGCTCGAAACGTCGTTGTAGAGGAAGCCGACTTCACCGACGAGGTCGAGGTTCGGGAGGATCCCGAAGTGCGCGCCGGCGCCGAGTGTGATCAGGTCAGTGTCCGTGTTCTCGAAGTCCGTCGATTGATTCGAGTACTCGCCGAACAGGTAGAACCAGACGAGCAAGTTCAGCGACCCGCGGCCGTAGAAGATGTCGACGTCATCGTCGAGGTCATCGACATCGGTCTTCGCGGCACCAATTTCGAGGTAGGTGTAGCTGAGGATCGAATCCGCGTCGGGCGCGAGAAGCGGAGCCGGAGCGGCGACCGAGTTCGGCGCGAGGAACTCCGCGAGCGGCGAGTCAAACAGCGAGTCGGAGCCGGAGGACGACGGCGCGAGAGCCGATGCGGCGAGCGCGCAAGCGAGGAGCGACATGGAATTTTCCGTGGGGTCGGCTGTTGGGAATCAGAACGAGGCACATAGGCTCGTGCGCGTGATGGTGTATCCGCCTCGAGCTTCGACGCGCAACTGAGCGGGGCCAGGAACATATCGATCGCATTGCCTCTTCGAAACCCGTTGCGCCGACCCGCGACGCAAGGGCCCGCGATTGCTTCGCAGTGTCTGATCCGGAGGATCGCGATGTTCGGCGTCTATCGGAGCGTGCCGTGCCACTTCCAACGGAGCGAAAGCCCCGCAACGAATCGCGAGCCCCTTGGTGTGCTCGCGAGTCGTCTCCTCACGGCCACCCGTAGATACTGCGACGGACTCCAGGCGAAGGCCTGAAGTCCGTCGAGATTCGCTGCGTAGTCGGATCGAAACGAGAAGCGCACGTTGCCGAGGACTCGGTCGTCGTCTTCGATCTGCTGGTAGGCGAGGCCGACGCTGAACGCGTTGAAGAAGCGCACGCGCGCGCCCACTTCGAAGTAGAGCGGCTTATCGTCGCTGCCGAAGTTCGTCGAGGCCGCCGTACCGCCCGATTTCGCCATTGATTTCGAGACGCCCGCCATCCCAGGGCTGCGCCATGAAACGTGCGCCGCCCTCGACGATGCAACCGCTGTCGTCGTCGAGATAGGAGTCCGCGAACAGCCAGCCGATCTCGCCGTGCAGGCTGAGGCGCGGCACCACGCTCCACCCCGTCCCGTTGGACAGATGCGGACGTCAGCCGCCGGAGAGGCGCGCGATGCCGGTGGAGCCCGTCATCCCGCTCAATCGATCGCGCCAGACGAGCTGAATCATGGAGCCCGCGTGTTCGTGCGGCCGTCCCTCGAGCCGCATGATCGCGGTTCCTTCCAGGTTCGCGCTCACGGTCGCGAGGCGCTGACACGGATCGGCGATGCACCACCTGCCACTGCCGAAAGTCGGACCCGGTTCCACACGCGGCCCCGCCACGAGGATGCCGAGAGCTTGTGGCGGGAGGTCGACCGCGACGACGAGCGTCTGCGATCCGGCACCGACGCAAATGAGCGGGGTGCCCGGACACGGACCGCCGCTCGCGCGCGAAAGCGGCGACGTTGCGGCGAGGACGAGTGCGAGAATGGCGATCCGACGAATCACGGGGAGCCTCCTGAGGGGCTGGGGCGGACGACGGTAGGTCGCTCGTCTGCCCGGGCAACACGAAAAACGTGCGGGCCGGATCGGCCTGGTGCCGGAGATGGGAGTAGGGGCGCGTGTCTGCGCGCGCAGTCAGAGGTTGCGCCGCAGGAGCGAGAGCCCCTCGCGTGCTTGACGGGCCAGCTCGCCCGGGTTCGCGACCGACGACAAGCGCCGCACCAGGTAACGCGGCCGGAGGTAGAAGCGGCGCACCATCTCTTTCTTGAGTTGGAGCATCTCAGCGCGCTCGAGGTGTTTCGTGGGCAAGAACGCGTCGGCGCCGCCTTGGTCCATGACCAGGTCGTCCTCGCCGCACAGGCCGAGTTCGATCGCTTGGCGGCGGAACGGCGTGCCGAAACGCGGCACGGCCATGTTGAGCGAGAGAAAGTCGAGATCGAGCTCGATGGCCAGTTCGAGCGTGCGGCGCAGCGACGCGGCGTCTTCCTCGGGCAATCCGACGATGAATGTGCCGACCGTGCGCAAGCCGTGCCGTTTCACGCGCCGAAAACCGTCACGAACGGCGTCGACCGAATAGCCCTTTTTGTACGCCGCTAGGCGCGCGTCGTCGGCGCTCTCGACGCCGAGGATCACGGTGTGGCAGCCGGCGCGTTTCATCGCTTGGAGAAGTTCGTCGTCGGCCGTGTCGGGGCGCGTGAAGGCGGTCCACGAGATGTCGCCGCGATTTTCGAGGCCGCCGCACAGATCGAGCGCGCGCTTCTTCACGACGCCGAACGTCTGGTCGAGGAAGAAGAGCTCGCGGATCCCAAGTGAACGGATGTGATCGACTTCGAGCAGCGCGTCCTCGACCGAGCGCGTCTTGAAGCCCAGCGTACCGATGACGCAGAACGTGCACGGATACGGGCAACCGTAGTCGGTGAGCAGCGTCGCGAACGGTTCGCGCCGCGCGAACGAGAAGCGATAGCCGGCGCGCGGAAACAGGTCGTGGCGCGGGGTCGGCACGCGGAATGCGCCTTTCCGCGCGCCGCGGTGCACGCGCTCGATTCCGCCGTCGGCGCGGCGAACCGTCGATTCTTCGAGCGCGTCGAGGTCACGCGCGAGCCAGTGCACCACGTCGCGATTCGAGAAGTCGTGCAGCGCCAATTCGAGCCACAGTTCCTCGGCGAGGCGCTTCTCGCTGTGCTCGTGGAGGACGTCGCCGATCGCGGCGATGCGGCGACCGCGCGCGGCTTGGTGGGCGAGGAAGGCGCGATCCTCGGGCCAAGAAACGGCGCCCACGAGGCTGACGATCGCCTCCGGTGCGATGGCATCGATGCGCGCTTCGGCTTCGGCGATCGAGAGCGCCTCCGCGATGCAATCGAGGACCAGGACTTCGTGCTCGGCCGCGACCGTACCTGACATCACGACCAAGTCGATCGGATGGAAGAGGTAGTTCGACTTCGTCGTCTTCGAGCACAGGTAGTCGCGAATGTAGACGCGATTTCCCGGCGGATTCAGCAGGAGGACCTTCACGGCGCGGAGTGCTCTCGTTCGGCGGGGACGCCGCCGCGCAGCACGTGCAGTCCGCCGCGCGCTCCGCGTCGTGCCGCGGGCACCAGCACGGCGTCGAGCATCCACGCGCGCGTTTCCTCGAGCACGACTTGCACCGAGAGGTTGACGAGGCACTCGGGGAATCCGCGCACGCAGTTCAGCACCTTGTTCTCGTGCACGTTGATGCACGGGCTGCACACGGGCGGGCGCCACAAGGCACTCGCGCGCTCGCCGAGCGGGCCGTACATGACCGGCGTCTCGGGCCCGAAGAGGCCGATCGTCGGCGTGCCCAGCGCAGCGGCGATGTGCATCGGCCCCGAGTCGTTCGTGACGACGGTGTGTGCGTCGGCGAGCGCGGCGCAGAGTTCGCCGATCGAGAGTCGGCCGGCGAGATCGAGCACGTGTCCGCGCGCGACGTCGCCGGTGCGCGCCGCGATCGAGTGCACGTACTCCGCCTCCGCAGGAGAACCGACGAGCACGACGGGAACTCCGTCGTCGTTCGCGAGAGTGCGGGCGAGTTCGGCGAACGACGTCGCGGGCCAGCGGCGTTCGAGCGACAGCTCGCCCGCGTTCGGATTCAGCACGACGTACGCGCTGCCCGTCGGAAGCCCGGCCGCACTCAACTTGCGTCGCAGGCTCGCGCGTTCTTCGTCACGAGCGGTGAACGGCAGCAGTTCGTCGGGATCGACCTCGCGACCGTTCTCGCCGCCGGCGAGCGCGCGGAAATTGCGCGCGACGTGCCAATAGCGATTGAAAGGCACGGTTCGGCTGTGAAAACCGCCGCGATTCACGTGCGGTGAGGCGAACCCGCTCGTTTCGCGCGCGCCGGTGGCCAGCGAAACGAGCGCGGAGAAGCGCGTGAAGAACTCGAAGTCGTAGACGCGATCGAAGCGTTGGCGCCGAAGCTGCGCGACGAGCGCGAGAATTCGCGCGTGGATCCGCAACCAACCGAGAGGACCGCGCCCGCTGCGGACGTCGAGCGTGATCACGTCGTCGAACGCGCCCAGACCGCGCCCGAACTCGGCGTTCGCCTCGAGCGTGAGCAACGTGAGGCGCGCTTCAGGATGTCGCCGCCGCAGCGCCGCCACCGCCGGCGTCAGGAGCTGCAGGCTGCCGATGCCCCAGAACTTGATGAGCAGGATGTCGTGCGCGGCTGGCGTCGGCGTTCGCCGAAGGGCCCGCAACCAACGCACGGGCTGGAGCAGCGCGCACAGCGCGATCCCAAGGATCTGGTCAGCCGCCTGGAGCCGCTTCATCGGGATCGCCTGCATGCGACCTCCCAATCTAACCGGGGGGTACGGAGTCAGGCTCCACTCCGCCGTTCTCGCCGGACGGTCTCGGCAAGATCTGTTGCTCGACAGCGAGAACGGCGGAGTGGAGCCTGACTCCGTACCCTGCAGGCCTTACACTCGAGCGCTTCACGAGGCTCGAGCAGGCGCCCGCGGAGCGATCCCCATGTGCGGTTTCATCGGTATCTACGGCCCGGACGGGTCCGACGTCGCGGGGGAGATCTACGAGGGTCTTCTCGCGGTCCAGCACCGCGGACAGGACGCGGCGGGCATCGTCACGTTCACGGATTCCTTCCACGTGAAGAAGGGGCTCGGCCTGGTCCTCGAGGTCTTCAACGAGAAGAACATGTCGCGCCTGCGCGGCAACCTCGGCGTCGGACACGTGCGCTATCCGACCGTCGGCTCCGGTTCGAAGGACGACGCACAACCGTTCCACCTCACGTTCCCGGTCGGCGTCGCGATGGCGCACAACGGGAACATCACGAACTTCCAGGAGCTCCACGAGCGTCACTTCAAGAAGAGCGGGACGCGCCTGAACAGCTCGTGCGACGTCGAAGTCATCCTCTACGTCTTCACGAGCGCGCTGAACGAGCGCATGCGCCCCGGCCACAACCCGAGCGCGGAAGACGTGTTCTTCGCCGTGAAACGCGTGTTCGAGCAGGTCAAGGGCGCCTACTCGGTCGTCGCCGTCATCCCCGACGTCGGGCTGGTCGCCTTCCGCGATCCGTACGGCATCAAGCCCTGCGTGTTCGGCGAGAAGGCGACGGCTGAAGGCAAGTGGTACGCGTGCGCCAGCGAGTCCGTCGTGCTCGACGTGAACGGCTACAAGCGCTCGTTCGACCTCGATGCCGGCGAAGCGGTGATCATCATGCACGACCGCAAAGTCGTGCGCCGCAAGCTGACGGACAAGCCGCACCGGCCGTGCATCTTCGAGCTCGTGTACTTCGCGCGGCCCGACTCGTTCCTCGACGACGTGTCCGTCTACAAGACGCGCCGTCGCTTCGGCGAAGCGCTCGCGCGGCAGTGGCGTGCCGAAGGCGCGCCCGAGCCCGACGTCGTCATCCCGATCCCCGACAGCTCGCGTGACGCCGCGCTCGCGATGGCGATGGAGATGGGGCTCCCGTACCGCGAGGGGTTCGTCAAGAACCGCTACATCGGTCGCACTTTCATCATGCCCAGCCAGTCGAGCCGTCAGAACTCGATCCGGCGCAAGCTGAACCCGATACCGCTCGAATTCGAGGGCAAGAACGTGCTGCTCGTGGACGACTCGATCGTGCGCGGCAACACCGCGACGCGCATCGTGAAGATGGCGCGCGATGCCGGTGCGAAGAACGTCTACTTCGCCTCGACGTCGCCGCCGCTCGTCGCGCCGTGTCCGTACGGCATCGACATGGCGACGAAGACGGAGTTCATCGCGACGGGCAAGACGACGCCGGAGATCGGCGCGCAGCTCGGCGTGGACCACCTCGTCTATCTCGATCGCGACGCGATGAACGCCGCGGCGCGCGCGGGCAATCCGAAGATCGAGAAGTTCTGCAACGCGTGTTTCACGGGCGATTATCCGACCGGCGACATCACCGTGGATCGCCTGAACGCGATCGAGGGCGAGCGCATGACCTCGCAAGGCACGGTCGGTTCGGCGCGCTGAACGCGGACGATTCCACCGACTTCGACGACGGATCCCAGCGATACCCCCAGCGTTTGCCCCGGCAGACGGCGCGCGTGAGCGTGCGGCCCGATGCGAGTCTGTGCGGCGACGGCGGCTCGACCCGCGCCGCAGTTCAGGCGGAATCCCCGAGCGATCCTGCTAGTTCTGGCGAATCCATGCGACGCAGCGCGACGGGATGCGGCGAGTTCGAGCGCGCGGCCGAATCGGTCCCCGCGCCGTCCGTGCGACGGTGGATGCCGCGAAGGTGCGCGACGGACGCGCCGACCTCGCCGCGCTCTTCTCCGGCGCGCGGCGCGTGACCGTCGCCAAGGGCAAGAAGTCGGCCGAATTCGAGCTCGCGCGCGGCGCGCCGCTCCCGGACGAGCTGGCCGACGCAATCCTCGGGCCGACCGGCAACCTGCGCGCGCCGGCCGTGCGCGCGGGCAACACTTGGCTCGTCGGATTCCACCCGGATTCCTGGGACCGCGCGCTGGCTTGAAGCGCTTCAGCGCAGACCGCGCAGGCGCGCCGCGATCCACGGCATCAGCGCGAGCACGAGCAGCCCGTACGGCATGAGCGCGCCGCGGTCGACGCGGTACTCGTCCGCGATGCGTTCCCACGAAAAGCCGCGCGCGTACCGGCCCAGCGCGACTTCGAATGCCAGCGTCGCGGCGAGCCACAGCGCGCCGACGAGCAGGCACTGGCGCGTCGTGCGCGCTCCCAGCCAGCGCGCGCAGAGGATCGGGATCGTCACGCAGATCGCCGTCCCGACGACGAAGCCGATGCGGCCCGCGAGCTCGGCTCCGACGCGCGGCTCGAGCCACAGGCCGCGCGCCGTGCCGTGCGCGCTCTCGACCGCGATGAAGAGGAACCACACCGCGATCGCGCGCAGCCAGGGGACCGGACGGCTCGAAGTGTCGTGCACGCGGCGCGGATCAGTCGGCCCGCTGCGAGCGCAACCAGTCCAGGGTCGCGCGCACCGCTTCCGGCCAAGGCGTTCGCCGCGGTTCGCCGATCAGGCCGGCGAGCTTCGCGCCGTCGAAGGCGATCGGCCGCGCGTAGTGCGGGGTCATCGGCAGGAACGCGCGCAGCTCGCTGTCGAAGCGGCTCGCGATCCACAAGAGGATCGGGCCCGCGCTCTGGACGCGGACGCGGCGGCCGAGGATTCCGCCGCAGATCTCGGCCAGCGCGCGCGCCGACATGGGGCCGCTCCCGGGGACGATCCAGCGTTGACCGAAGGCGGCGGGTCTCGACGCGACCTCGATCGCCGTGCGCATCGCGTCGGGCACGTAGATCCCGTCGCGCTCGACGTCCGCCGAGCCGACCGCGTTCATCGGCTTCCCCCGCAAGGCCTGCGCGAGCGACTGCTGCCAGCTGCTCGCGCGCACCTCGGGCCCGAAGAAGTCCGGGAGCTGGAGCACGCACGCGCCGGCCTCGAGCAGGACGTCCTCGGCCTCGCGGCGCCAACGCACCCACGGCGGACCGCCCTCGCGCGGGTGAGACTCGTCGACCGGCAGGCGACGCACGGGGAGAAAGCTCCAGAAGCTCGAGATCTGGACGCAGCGCGCCCCACTCGCGCGCAGTGCGCCGGCCAGCGCGCGCGCGACGACGGGGTGCTGCGCCATCTGCGCCGCGGGCAGCCCGATGCAGTCGTACACGAGCGCGCACCCGTCGACGGCACGGGCCGCGCCCTCCGGCGTGGCGACGTCGAGGGCGCGCACTTCGACGGGCAGACCCGCGAAGACGCGGCGCAGGCGCGCCTCGTCACGGGCCACGACGCGCACGGGTTGCGCGGACGTGGCCAGGAGTCGCGCGAGGTGGATGCCCGTGGGACCGCTGGCACCGAGGACGGCGATGGGGGCTCTCAGTGTCATGGGCGCACGAGGATAGGCGGATCCCGGCGTCGTCGCGCAGTGTCGTGCGCGGACCCACGGACCTCCGGCCCGCGCGCGTCACGGGGTTCCGGACGCGGAGGGATGTCCGCAGGTCGCGGCGAACGGTCGCGCGCCCTGACTCCCGCGAGAGGCGGCGATGATCGCGCCGTTGATTGCGACCGGCGTCGATCCCGAGCGTCTGCCCAGGTGCGAACGCACGGACCGCGAGATCGAGCGCCAGAATCACGCGCGGGAGGTCGATGTAGACATCGGTGGCTACCATTCCCGCATGAAGGCCGTCGGCATCGAAACGCTCGAGCACCGGCTCGACGCACACCTGCGGCTCGCGCGGACCGGCGAGGCCGGGCTCGTCGCGGATCGAGACGTGTTCCCCTCAGGATCCGGGCCGCGACGTGCGGGCCGAACCCGTGGCGTCTCCGATCCCGTGTTGACGACGGACATCGGGAACGGACTGCCGACTCCGGCCACCCGCACGGGCGCGCCTCCGATCGCCGGCGGCCCCGAGTTCACCCTCGAGACCATCCTGCGCGAGCTGCGCGCGGACCGTGACTCGCGGTGAACGCCGACGACGACACGCGACAGCGCGAGTGCGACCGCGCCCTCTGCTTCGAAGTCCTCGAACCGTGACCGCGACGACATCCGAGCGACCGGGGCGGCGCCTGCGCGTGCTGCTGACCTCGCCGATCTTCCCGCCCGACCTCGGCGGTCCGGCGACCTACGTGCCGTCGCTCGGCCGCTTCCTCGTCGAGCGCGGTCACGACGTCCTGGTCGTCGCGTTCTGCTCGGATCCCGAACCGAAGGGTTGGCCGTTCCGCGTCGTCACGATCTCGCGCGGTGCCTTGCCCGTGCGCTACTTCAAGGCGTTCTGGCAAGTGTGGAAGTCGGCGAAGCACGCCGACGTCGTCTACGTGAACGAGCACCTCGCGCTGCTCCACGTGCTCGCCGCGAAGCTGCGCGGGAAACCCGTGATGATCCGCATCATGGTCGACGGCGCGTGGGAGATCTCGCACCGCAAGGGTTGGTGCGGCGACGACGACATCGTCACGTTCCAAGGGAAGACGTATGGCTGGCAGGTGAAGCTCACGCGCGCGCTGCAACGGCGTTGGTGGCGATGGAGCGATCACGTCATCGCGTGCTCGGAGTTCTTGCGGCAGATCGTGATCGGCTACGGCGTGCCGCCTTCGAAAGTCCAGCGCATTCACAACGCCTACCACGGACCGCGCGCCGAGGACGTGCGCGAAACACGCAGTGAAGCGCGCACGAAACTTGGTCTCGATCCGACGAAGAAGTACGCGCTCACGATCTGTCGCCTCATGGTGTGGAAGCGCGTCGACGGAATCTTGGATGCGCTCGCGGGATTGCCGGACGACGTGCACCTGCTCGTCGCGGGTGATGGCGACATGCTGGAGCCGTGGCGCGCGCACGGAGACGAACTCGGTCTCGGCGAGCGCGTCCATTGGCTCGGCAACGTGCCGCACAAGGACATCCCGCTCTACATTCGCGCGTCCGACGTGTTCGTGCTGAACAGCCGGTACGAAGGGCTGTCGCACACGCTGCTCGAAGTCATGAACCTCGGCACGCCGATCGTCGCGAGCGGCGTGTGCGGGAACCCGGAAGTCGTCGCGGACGGCGTGAACGGACTGCTGGTGGACCCGCTGCGCCCGGACGAACTGCGCGACGCGCTGCGCCGCATCTTCGACGAGCCGGAACTCGCACGGCGGTTCGTCGCGGCCGGTCTGGCGCGCCGCGACGAGTTCCGCCGCGACCTCACGTTCGCGGACGTCGAAGGCCAGCTGGCGCGGCTTGCCGGAAAGCCTGAGAGCGGGTGAAGAAGCGAGCCTGGACGTGCTCGGACGCTGCGGGAGCCGCATCCGCGGCGGGTCGCCCGGGACTGCTTCACGGGCTTTGAGCGCGAATCCGACGATCGATCGCTCGGACCAAACCGTCCCAGGGGCCTGGGAGCCGTCTTGTTGCGCCTCGAGTCTGACGCTCACGGCAGATTCGAAGCCCGGACCTAGAAAGGTCCGATAGACTTCGGATCGAAGCCATCCGCGAGTTCTCCGCGGCCTTTCGAGACTGCCCGCCGTCCGCCTCACCCACTGCACTGCACACCATGCGCCGGATGCGCGTCCTCTTCATCAACGAGTACCTCCCCCAGGAGATGCTCGGCATCATGTACCTCTCGCGGGCCATCAAGGACGGCGGGCACGAGTCGAAGTGCCTCTTCATCCCGGACAAGGACTGGCTGGCGAAGGTCGCCGAATTCAACCCCGACGTCGTCCTCTATTCGATGACGACCGGCATGCACATGTACTTCGCGGACGTGAACCGCAAGGTGAAGGCCGTGATGCCGCACGTCTGGGCCATCGCCGGCGGGCCGCACCCGACGTTCTCCCCGGAGTACCTCAAGGAAGAGGGCATCGACGCCATCTGTCGCGGTGAGGGTGAGCACGCGATCGTCGAGTTCCTGAACCTCCTCTCCGAGGGCAAGAGCGTCCAGAACGTCGCGAACTTCAACATCAAGGACCGCGAGACCGGCGAGATCTACGAGAACCCGGTTCGTCCGATCATCAAGGAGCTCGAGTCGATCGGCTTCCCCGACCGCGAAGTGGTCTACGAAGCGGGCGCGATCTATCGCGAGTCCGATCGCAAGGTATTCGTGACGCAGCGCGGTTGCCCGATGCCGTGCACGTTCTGCTTCCACCACGCGATGAAGAAGAACGTCTACGGGATCCGCAATCCCGAGTACGTGCGCAAGCGATCCGTCTCGCACGTCATCGACGAGATCAATCAGGTCAAGCGCAACTACAACCTGAAGTTCGTCCACTTCGTCGACGACATCTTCAATCTGCGCACCGATTGGCTCGAGGAATTCTGCGAGCGCTATCCGAAGGAAGTCGGCCTGCCGTTCGACGTCATCTTGATGGCGAACATGACGACGGAGCACCACATCAAGCTCCTCGCGAGCGCCGGATGCGTCTACGCACGCATCGCGTTCGAGGCCGCGAACGACTACGTCCGCAACGCCGTCTTCAAGAAGCACACGACGCGCCAGCAGCTCGTCGACGCGTCCGGCTGGATCCGCAAACACGGGATTCGCCTGGGATCGTTGAACATCCTCGGCGGGCCGGGAGGCACGATCGAGGACGACATCGACACGCTGAAGCTCAACATCCAGTGCAAGGTCGACCACCCGCTCGCTTCGTTGATGCAGCCGTACCCGGGTTTCGAAATCAACGAGATCACGAAGCAGATGGGTTACGCGGTTTCGGCGTACGAGGACTTCCCGGTCAACTTCCGTCGCACGATGCCGATCGAGTACGACGACAAGCGCGCGATCGAGAACCTCCACAAGATGTTCACGTTGACGGTGCGTTACCCGTGGCTCCTGCCGTTCACGCGCCGTGTCGTGAAAATCGGTTGGATGTATCGGCCGCTCCTCGTGCTCTCGATGCTCCACGCGGAGTACCTCGTGGCCGAGCAAGCCAAGCTCTACGCCGCCGCGCAGGGTTTGTCCGGCCCGCGCTATTGGACGCCGGTCGACTTCGCCTACCGTCTCTCGACGAAGGGCGTCTTCCGCGTCTATCAGGCCTGTTTCGCGAAGCTTTTCGAGCACTTCGGGCGGGCCCCCAGTCAGATCAAGATCAAGCTCCAGATGGGTGACGAGCGCGTCGTCGCGCACATGGACTGAGAGAGCCTTGTTTCATGGACCGTTCCCTTCGTTCAATCCGAAGGTGCCGACGGACAACGGGCTCTCGCCCGGGCAGTACACGGCGCCGGGCGCGGCGAACACGACGGTCGAAACCGAGCTCAACAAGCTCGCCATGAACGTCGCGTACGGTCGTCACATGGCCGGCGTGCACTGGCGCTCGGATGGGTATGCATCCCTGCGTCTCGGCGAAGAACTCGCGATCCGCATCCCGGCGGAGCAGCGCGTGACCTACGCCGAGACGTTCAGCGGTTTCACGTTCCGCAAGTTCGACGCGACGTTCGTCACGGTCTGACCGACTTCCGACGATCGAGCGGGGAGGTCGAGCGGGGTCCTGAGCGGGGCCCCTCTGCCGTTCCAAGGGCGAACCGCGACGATCCATCGAGGCCTGTGTTGACTCAGCGAGCCGCGCTCCCGGAATCGGAGCGGCAGGCATCGATCCACTCGAGACGTGTCCTGTTCCGACCGATTGCATCGACCCGTTTCACCCGGTATGCTTCCCCGCCCAAGTTCCCGACTCGACAGGTCGGCACGGACGATCCAATCGAACCGTCGCCCGCTCGGACCTTCGAATAAGGCCTGAACGGCCCGGGAACGCAATCCCACTGAACCCTCTCGAACAAACCGCGAATCGGCAACGAGCGCGGACTCCACGAAATCCATGGCCGGAAAACGACGTTCGGAAGCCGATCGGATCGCAGAACTCGAAGCGCGCATCCACCATCTCAAGGCGAAGATGGAGGAGAAGAAGGTCAAGAAGGACCCGGCGCTCAGGTATGTGACGAAGGCTGTGAAAGCCATCGATGATGCCGCAGCCGAAACGCGCGACGTCCCGCTGCGGCAGGCGCTCGAATCGGCACGAAGCACGCTGGCAGCCTGCCTGTCGCTGACGGGTGTCGTGATGCCCCAGAAGCAGCAATCCCGTCGACCGCGCGGCTCGACTACGGACACGTCGGTGGACCCGGACACATTGCTCCAGTACGTCCGCAAGAACCCGGGCCAGCGCGGAGAGCAGATCTCCGCAGCTCTCGGGACGACCTCCGATTCGATGCGCCCCGCGATGAAGAAGCTCATCGAGGCCGGCGAGATCAAGGTCAAAGGCGAGCGGCGCGCGACTTCGTATTCGGCCGCCTGAAGTCGGAAACGATTCTCGAGCGGGGTCGGATGCCGTCGAGGCATCCGACCCCGCCGCCAATTCTCCAAAGAGGAGCCGTGGGGCCATGGTTCCTACGGACTATCCGACTCTTGTCGCGCCGGGGGAAATCGCGCCCAAAGTTCGGAGACCGTGACTCCGTGGCGGGCACTGAACAGCCCCCTAGTTCCAGAATCATGATTCGAAAGCTTGAGTCGTCCGGCGTAGCTGGCCAGACTGCTACTCGCTCGCAAGTCCAGATCACCCACCCAACTCATGTCCGATCAAATACGCACCCTCGTCGACGATTTCACTTCGAAGCTCGAACTCATGATTCGGCGCACAGCGCTGGAACAGGTCGTCGCCGCGCTCGGTGACGCCGTTCAGCCCCGTCGCGGACCGGGTCGGCCCAAAGGCGCGACGAACACGCCCGTCGCGCGCGCGAAGAAGGGCGGCAAGCGTTCGCCGGAAGATCTCGAAGCGATGAGCGCCAAGCTCCTCGCGCACGTGAGGGCCAACCCCGGTCAGCGCGGCGAGCAGATCGCAGCGGCGCTGAAGACCGACGTCGGCACGATGCGTCTCCCGATGCAGAAGCTGATGGCGGCCAAGAAGATCAAGACGAAGGGGCAGCGCCGCGGGACAACGTACGGGCTGACCTGAGGTTCTCTCGACGGATACGCGAAGGGCGCCGGCGGTTCTCGAACCGCTGGCGCCCTTCGTCGTAGTCGGTACCACCACGCACAGCTGCAGTCGATTCCTGAGCGAGTACCGGCCAGGGGCCCCGAACTGACCGTCGTGGACCTGGGGACGACCGGCTTCTGCCTGTTCAGTTCGTCGCCGACACAGAAACCGTGCAACAACGGTTTCCTGTGGGGCCGAGAAACTTTGCGCCGCATCCATCGGCTCGTCAGCGTCCGCGGGCACCGCCACGAGCACCGCCACCAGCACCGCCACGAGCACCGCCGCGGGCACCGCCACCAGCACCGCCACCAGCACCGCCACGAGCACCGCCACGAGCACCGCCACAAGCACCGCCACAAGCACCGCCACGAGCACCGCCACGAGCACCGCCACGAGCACCGCCACAAGCACCGCCACCAGCACCGCCACCAGCACCGCCACGATCACCGCCGCTGGCACCGCCGCTGGCACGGTCACGGCCCCACTCGGCGGCGCTGCGACGTACGCGGCGCTGATCGACGCGGGTCGTAGTAGGAACTTCCAGTTCTGTTTCCGCGACGACGCGTCGTCGAACGGGTCGAACGGAGCTCGGATCGACTTCAACGGAGGTTGGTCAAGAAGCTAGATCCGCGCGACGGATTCGAAAGGGATCCGGCGCGCGGAGTCACTCCGTCACGGAGCATTCTTGGAGAACGAGAAGCTCGCGCGCAGAACGGCCGGAGCTTCGCGCGCTGCGTTACTGCACGTTGACCGTTGCGGGCACGACGGCGGAGCCTTGGAAGGAGGTGACCGTCACTGCGGTCTGGCCCGGCGCATTCGCCGTGACCGCGGCGCCGCTATTGACGCTCGCGATCGAGCTCGAGCCGCTGGACCAGTTCACGAGCTTCGTCACATCGCGACGAGCGCCGTTCGCATACACGGCGACGGCCTTGAGACCCTTGCGCGAACCGGCCGCGAGCGTGTTCATCGCGGGGGTCACCTCGACACGCAGCAGCGCAGGCGCGTTCGTCGTGCCGACTTGCTCGATCACGTTCGTCGTCGTGTTCTCGCGGAACGAGCGCCCGCGCGAGAAGCTCGTGAACTGCACGCCCGCGTACGGCGTCGATTGCCCGCCCCATGCGCCGACCACACCGCGACCGTCGAAAAACTCGTACGCAGCCGGGTCGAGACAGTAGTCGATGCGTGCCCCGCCGGTGCCGGGCGGGACGGCGGAGAAAGCGATCAAGCCCGTCGACGCTTGACGAGCGACGAAACCGTCTTCGGGGATCGAATAGGCCACGCCGCCGACGGTCACGTTGAGTGCAGCTTCGCCGTGGTTGACGTAGATCTCGAGTCCATTCGCGAAGGTCAGCCGGATGCGCGCATTGCGGAACGGCTCGAGGCTGTCGCTGTCTTCGAGGATGCGCTGAAAGGTCTTCCAGGTGCCCCCGTTCAGGTACTCGATCGCGGTCGGCGGAGCCTGCGTGTAACGCGCCTGAAGCGCGTTCGTCATGTGATACTCCTTCAGCATGTCGGCGTGGTACGTCATGTTGCCAACGCCGTTCGGAATGCCCGTCGTCTGGATGTAGCCCGCTTTTCCGTAGGTGATCTCGTAGACGCGATAGCGGTCGAGCATCGCGTCGTTCATCGGGTAGATCGGGGCCGTCGCGGTGACGAAGCCCGGGCCATCGGGCGGCGAGAAGAAGCGCTCAGGGAACCCGTTGCCGTGATTGACCTGCAGTTGCGAGAAGACGCGCCACTCGATCTCGGGCACGACGGGCCAGCCAGTCGGCGTCAGCGCCCAGCCGCGACGGGTGTTGGGCAACGTCCACGGGTCGATGTCGGTGCCGATGTTGAGCGAACGCTGCGTGCTGTCGCAGAAGCCGGCCCACAAGAGTTCGAAGTTGGAACCACTCGCGATGAACGAGCCTTCACCGAGTAGCGGACCTGAATACGTCTCCTGCATCTGACGCATCCAAGTGTGTTGATCCGCGCAAGCGGTCTTCAGCGTCTTGGCCCAGGGCGAGCCCGCTCTCTGATCGATGTGATCGCCGTCCGCGCCCCGCGTCGGCGAGGCATTCACCTGCACGTCGAGGTAGCCCATCGTCGCACCCGCGTTGCGCAGGAACGTCGACTCCCGCGCCGCATGGATGCCGCACGCCGTCGACGCGAGCATCGGCAGGCCGAAGAGATAGTCGACCTTCGCTGCGCCCGTCGCGTCACGTGCAATCATCGCCGGATCGTTCACCGAGAGGGGCGCCGTCGGCGGCAGCGTGCCGTAGGTGTTGTAAGCCCCGATCAAGAAGCCCTTCGTTCGCGCACCCTGCAGCGTCGCAGCGAAGGCTGTGGGGTCAGCAGCCGGCCACCAGTCAGGCCCGGCATGCGGCGCCGGCGGATCCGCAGCACCCGCGGACCAACCGAGGAACACGTAGGCCGCGATGTTGTCGACGCCCCAGAGATCGAGCTTGTCCCAGAACGGCGGATAGTTGCTTTGCACCACCCCGTGGAGCAGGAGCACCATCCGATTCGTCAAGAGTTCGCGATAGGGCGAGGCCTTCTGCGACGGCACGACGAAGGCCTCGTGCACCTTGCTCGTGACGACGATCTGAAATGTGTCGTCGACAGCCGCGCCAATCGACGAGCCGTTCGTGAGCTGCTTGTAGTTGCCCCACGTGCTGTAGTTGTAGGCCAGCGACGTCGTGCCCGGAGCCGGGACCACGGGCGTCTGCGTCGCGAAGTAGTCCGCCGCGTTCGAAGTGAAGAAGTCGAGGATGTTGCTGGTGTAGTAGGTCCTCCCAGCTCCCTCGAACTTGACGATCGGCTGCGAGACGCCACCCATCAGCTTTAGAATTTGGGGCGAGTCGAAGCCCAGGCCCGTGCCCTGCAGCACACCCAGGTAGTTGCGCAGGAAAGAGGTACTGCCATCCATGTCCTGGAAGCGCACCGAGAGCATCTTGCCGGTCAAAGTGAACGTCGTGCGACGATGCCGAATGCCTTCACCAATCGGCGTGAAGTCATCGGTGAAGTCGAGGATGACCGAATTGGACGTCATCGTCTGACTCGTGAGAGTCGCGAAGCTCGCCAACCAACCCGTGCTGCGCTGCACGTTGGCCGCGTCGCGGTAACCGGGACTGGTATTGACCATCGGCGAGCAATCGCTCGAGGCCTCGTAGACCGTTACACGGCCGTCGGCCGCGTACGGCAGGTCCAGGTCGACACGGTAGTCGATGACCTCGTCACCGCTGAACCGCAGCGAGTACACGTTGCCGGTGCGCGTGACAGTGACGGTGCCTACCGCGCGACTACCCAGGTGCACGAGAGATTCGGCGGCGCTCGCAAGCACCGCCGAGGTCGAGGTGAACGCCGCCAGCGCGACGACGAAACTGAGGGAGCGGAATGAGCGCATGTTTGCCCGATCGAAGAGGATCCGGAGGTCGGCCTGCCGTGCGGCCCGTCGTTCGCGCGCGAACTCCGGAATCCTGCTTCCGGCACGCCAGAACACGCGTGATGCGCGACCGACATCATGAACCGGGCCTCGGAAAGTGCCTAGAGGCCCAATCCGGCCATCGGGCCTGTAATTGCCGCCCACATGAGCTCCATCATGAGGGCATGTTCACTTGGTGCACCCCTGCCATCGCCTTCCCCGCCGCGCTCGCGAGCCCGAACTTCAGGTCACGGGTTGGCGGGTTGTGAGCGCTTCGTGTCACGACCCTTGAACCACGTGTCGACCTCGTCGTGAACGACCTCGCGCGTCCGGCCGTACCGCTCCTGGATCCGACCGACGAGCTTGTCGCGCGCGCCACTGGCTTGGTCCAGGTCATCGTCGGTGAGCTTGCCCCATTGCTGCTTCACCTCGCCGCGGACCTGCTTCCACTGCCCTTTCCAGATGTCTTCGTTCATGAGCGATTCCTCTCGTGATAGTTGGACGGTGACGCGCGGATGCGCATCCGAGAGGTGAATCGCAAGCGGCGTGCCTCGTCGGACGGAGCGCGGCTGGGCGCCCCCGGAGGCGGTTTCCTCAGGCCGCTCGTGCAAATTCGCTTCACATGGGAAAGGCCGGTCGAGCGGAGTGGCCCGCGGGCATCGTGCATCCCGTTCGTAACTGTCCCGGCACGCCCGCCTGGACACCTCGGACCTGAACGCGACGATCGCGTGCATGAATCGACGCGAAGAGATGGTGCGCTTGCTCGGACGGCGTGAGCGTCAGGGCCAGACAGTGAAGGCCTTGGCGCTGGAGAGCGGAGTGCCGGCGGGGACCCTCGGGTTCTGGGCCTGGAAGCGGCGCCAGGAAACGCTTCGGCCGAGTCCGAGTTCCGACGCCACGTGCACCGGCTTCGTCGAGCTCGTGCCGGGCCCCGATGAGCGCGCCGCCGAAAGCGGTCGAGTGGAGATCGTGCTGGTCGGCGGCCGACGCGTGGTCGGGCCCGATGATGTCGATGAGGATCGGCTCGTGCGCTTGGTGAGAGCTCTCGAGCGATGCTGAGTCTGCCCGCGAGCGTGCGTGTGTTCGCTGCGCGCGACCAAAAGTGGTGGTACGCCCGAGGGGATTCGAACCACTGGCCTGCGGCTTCGGAGGCCGCCGATTCCAAGTCACAAGCCCAACCAAACGCGCAGGTTGTGACTGCGCCGACACCACGTTGCATCACACGTTGGACTCGCGCCCCGCGCCTGCGTTCACGACTCGGTGTTCACTCCCCACACGCCGCGCAGGAACGCACGACCGCGTGCCACCGTCCGCCTTCGCACCTCGTCGCGCGCGTCCTCATCGCCATCTCTGCCGGATGCGAGCAGCATGTCTTCGACGGCCCGCGAATACGCGTCCACGAGTTCCTCGAGCAGCGATCGCAAGGGCTCGATCGCGTCGGTCGTGTGGAAGCGTGCGAGATCGCTGCCGAGCAGCATCGCGCCCGCCTCGGAGTAATCCGTACCGGTGGCGATCAAGGCCTCGGCGAGCTCGTCGTGGATGCGCAGCACGTGTTCACTCGGGAAATCGTAGTGGCGCAGGATCCAGTCGAAGTCCTGGATGTCCTTCACGACGCCTCTCCGTCGACGCTCTGCGTAGGCGTGCAGCTTCAAGAGCGCGAGACTCGGCAGACTTGCGACCTGCACGCGCAACCCGCCTTCGAGTTCGATCGCGACGCAGTGTCGTGCAGCCTCCGCGAAGCCACGCACGGACATACGACTCTCGTCGGGCCAAACGATCTCGCCCGTGTTCGTTTCCAGGTCACCGAAGGGCACGAGGTCGAGTTGTCCGCCGTGTTCGTGAACGAGTCGGTGCTGCGCCGTGGTCGGGTGAAAGGCACCGAGGCACAGAGCTTCGCGCACTGTGGCCCATTCCGCCCACGACTCGACCCGCACGGCGAAGTCCCAATCGAACGTGGCGCGCGCACCCGCGATGCCGAAGCGCGCGTCCAGTGCGAGGATCCGTGCGCCTGCGCCGACCAGGAAGCACGCGTTGCCGTGCTCCTCGAGCGCGGCGAGCAGATCGCGCAAGAGCGCCAAGTCCTCACCACCGCGCTTCATGCGAGGCGCGGTTCGATGCACTCGACACGAATGCGCTCGGCGGCTTCTGCTCGGCGATCGTCGGGCAGGGCGAGCAGTTCGGCATGCACGAGCAGCGGATCAGCTCTGGTGACCTCGTCTTCGGGAGCGCGCGGAGTCTGCGCTCTGGTGACCTCGTCTTCGGGAGCCCGCGGAGTCCGCGCTCCGAACGCCGCGAAGAGATCGATTGGGCCGTTGCGATCCGGCAAGAGTTCGAGTCGACGCATCACATCCGCCGGGTCCACATCGCGAATGTGCAGCGCGGCTCTCGCGGGCCGCAAAGTGCGCGTCCACAGCGTGGCGCCGAGTTCACCGCCGATCTCGACCTGATCTTCCAAGCCCACCTTCGCGATGGCGGCGACGATCGCGTCCAGGTCCGTTCCGGGTCTAGCCCTGCACGTGCGCACGAAGAGCTTCGCACGCAGAGTGTGCAAGTAGCCTTCGTCCCAAGCGCGCAGAAGCGCCGCGCGCTCGACGAGGTCGATCCGGCCTTCCGGCCGAACTCGGATCCAACCGCGCAGCTCGAGCTCGCGCAGGATCCGGCCGACGCCACCGAGTGCGATCCCCGCGCGCTCGGCGAGTTCGCGGTGCGTCGTGCCCGCACGGGTGCCCTGCAGCAGCGCGAAGACGAGCTTCCACCCCGCGGCGTGCAACGCGCGACGCGTGCCGCGCGCTTGCGGTTCGGGCTTGCGACCTTGGATGAACAGGTACAGACCCTCGTCGACGAGGTGGGCATTGCCGGCCGCGTCGACGAACGCGAGCCCCAGCTCGCGCAGCCGCTCCGCGATGCGCGGGGTGACGTGGTCGGTGAACAGCAGGGCGCGTCCATCGCGGGTCGCGAGATCGCGCAGACGTTGCATCAACGGACCCAAAGTCCGTTCGTCGAGCCGCGCCGTGTGCTCGACGGCCCATTCCTTGGGCCCCTGCGGACCGTCGATGCGCAGGCGAGCGTCTGGACCCTGAGCCCCGGCGGCCCGCTTGCGTGCTGGCGCGAGGAGTCGCGCCTTCAGGCCCGCAGCGTAAAGCGTCGCGAGCTGAGCCTCGAACGCAGGCGCTGTGCGCTGGGGCTGCTTGGCGGCGGGTCTTTCCTTGGGGCGTGCCATGGGCTAGTGTTCAACAAACTGTACTGTTCACTTCGGATGAACGCCAGCTTTGACTGAACAGGCAGATCGTCGTGGGCAAGAGGGCGACAGGCACCGGGGGGCGGATTGCCAATACCTTTCCAGTCTCGGCACCCGGCCTAGCCTGGAACCATGAAGCAAGACAGCGACCTCACGATCACGCCAAAAGTGGTGGTACGCCCGAGTGGATTCGAACCACTGGCCTGCGGCTTCGGAGGCCGCAGGATGGCGGTCATAAGCATAGACGCGAGGCGGGGTTACGGCGGCGCGCACATCGCGTTGCACTAGATGTTGCATGTGTCGGTCGCAAGCCAAGTCGACTGGACCTGTGGATCGTGGCTCCGGAGGCCGGTGAATGGGGTCGTAAGTGGCGTAGTTACGCCGGGATGCGGAGGGCAGAGATGCGCATTGCACTAGTTGTTGACCCGATTGGACTGAGGAGAATCCGCCACTTCCGCACGCCCACCGTGACGCTCACCTCATTCGCCGTACTTAGGCCCGTCGATCGTTGACCGACGGGCGCGGTTCATTTCGCCGCTCGCTGTACGCGAGCAGGGCTAGAAACTGTGGCTCCAGCCCACCTGGAAGCTCTCGCCGTCATCCTCGTCGAACGGAAGCTGGCCGTTCGTATACGAAACGACAAAGCCGCTACGCGACTTCAGCGAAACGACCAGGAAATTGTACTTATCCAGTCCGGCATCCTTAACCGCCTGGTCCGCATCGAACTCAGCGTAATATCGCCATGCAGCGGTCAGAGATACTTCATCGGACTCATCGCCGCCGCCAATGTCGAATACTGGACTGCTAAGCGCTAGTCGCAGGCTGGCGCGCGTGAAGTCAGAGCCGTCGCCAATATCGGCGCGCGGATCATCGCCCGACGGTGCAATGCGTTCGAGGTCAACTCCCACCGACGGCAATGCGTCGAGCCCCATTGGACCCGTCTGACCAGTGCTCCTCACATCGTACCCCGTGAGCCACCGCAGCGCGGTAGCTGGGTAATCGAAAATGTTCCACCAAATAACACGATCTTCAGGAATCTGATATTTCGCGAAGCCGCCCAATCCGAATGTTGTGTGCCGCTCGAGAAAGCTCTGGTCAGATTCGTGACCCGCAAAAACGCGGCCGGACAAACGCACGCCTGGTTTCAAAGCCAACCTATCGAGCGTGTCGTCACCTCCGGGGGCGTAGCGCTCCGGGCGCTTTGGTACACCGGTATCGGTGAAGGTGTACCGAATAGCGAGTTTTGCTTCGATCAAGTCCTCGGGATTGAGCGCGCGCTCAACTGCGATCGTACCGCTGGAATCGAAAGCCAAGTCGAAGTCCTTCGATTCTGACCCCGTGAGGGAAAATCGCGCCAAGCTCTTCGTGTACGTGTACCTGAGACCCAACGTTTGGTCCGAATCATCCCCCTGCAGCACGACGGGCTGAATTTCCAAGCCCTTGAAGAGGGGAAAGGCAGGAATGTCGCGCGAGTCCGAGACATCGACGACCGGGGGTGCCGGCACAACAATGCTAGAAAGCGTGATGCTAAGTGTAATGAACACGATGGCTCCGTGAGTTAGGTGGTTTCGCTCGGGAATTTATAAAGTTCGTCCACCCTGACTCCTAACTGACTTATGGTCTTGGCCTTCGACGAAAGAGCGTCGGCCATTGCCTGGCGCGCGGTCTTGCGCGCCGCTGCCTCCTTCTTAGCCGGCACTTCCTCATACACGGCGCTGGCCCACTCAGTGAAGACGTCGTCCATCTGTGCGGCGTAGAATGCGGCCCTTTCCGCGCGATCCGCGGCGCTTTCACCCGGGATCCACATGCGCAGACCCTGCATTGTGGTCGGTCCGGCAACGTCAAAACTCACCTTCTTGCCTAACAACCCGAGCACCCGAAGTGTCTTCCAGGTGGCTTCATGAGCCCGATTATTCTGGGTCCAGTTCGACATGGCCTGTGCGCCGACGATGCGGTAAGAGATGATCCGCGAGCGAGTGCGAAAGCGAGCCGCGGAATGCCAGCCCGGGAATGGGCTGCATCGCAAGAATACTCGCGATCACTGTGTCGGATGTCAATGGCGGCACACGGAAGTGTCATAGCGCCTCCCCTGCGCCCGGGGCCTATTTCCCCCCTGTCCGAGCCTCAAAGGGGCTAAACGGCCAGCGATGGGCCGGCGAGCCGCGGAAATATTGGAAGTCGCAATCCTTGCCGCGGCACAGGCCGTCAGAGCGATACCGGCCACACAAGGTTCCTCGGCGAAAGGGGCACGGCGCTGCATCCTGCTACGCCCCTGCCCAACGCGGTGTCACGCGTTGGCTCGTGACGCGTCGCGAACGAGGTCAAGGTCCTGGGAGTTGTGCCGGACGCGAGGCACCGAACCTCGCGCGGCCAACGCCCCCACCCTGGCGAGCCGCCGACCAGCGGAAAGCTACCAGCGCAGCTACGTGGACGAGAAGCTGGAGTGCGTCTTCGGTGGCGTCGTAGAGCTACCCGCGGGACCATAATCACTTCGCTCAAAGACCCCTTCGCGCACCCAGACAACCTCCCGGTAGCGGCCGCGGCTGTCTCATGTGTGCCCCACAACCGGTGTGTACTTGCTGGTCGTGGGGAACGATTGCTGGCGCGAAAGCGCCGATGCCCCGCGCCAACACAGCCACCTTCGTGGGCGAGGTACGTCGCCCCCCCCCGCTACTTGCTACAGGAGCGCTACGGACGGCATCCCGCTGTGCCGTGCCGCACCCCGCTCGCGCTCGCAACCTCGGCTTCGACGCTCTTGGACGCCTACGTGCGATCATCAGCGTTGGGTGAGGAACCGTCACGCAAGGTTAGGAATTGATCCTCGCACGAGCGTTGACCCGAACTTCACCAACATCCCATGTCAGCGGAAGAACGACCGAAGAACCCTCTTGATGCGGCGCTCCGAACGGAGGCGAATCGTCCCCTGTGGAAGTCGCTGTGGGGCCTAGTATTAGTGCTCGTTCTGGCCGGGGCCGGTATCTACGGGGTGGCCTTCCTGCAGAAGCGGGCGGAACTCGACGCAGCGCACTTTACGCCACGGCCATCGCCGCCTATCGCTCGTCCTGCGGATCCTACACATTACCGACTGCGGTTCGGGTTCTCCGTAGGGAACGCGGGCGCGGACGGCGGCTGCGGCTCCGTGCGAAGCGTGTACTTCTCACGCCTCGAAGTGACGAGCGATACCGGCTGGAAGACTGAATACGATCTTGGAACAAATCAGGTCCGTGACTCTGCGCCCCTGACCGCGATTCTCTCGGTACCCCGCGACGTGCGCACGCTGAGCTTCGTAATTCCGGGGATGCAGGCATCGTGCGAGACTCACGTTGGCCATGCACATTCCGACGGAGTGAGTATCCGCTGGACCGGCTCGCTTCCGCTCCAAGACGTAGATGCCGCGAAGACGTTCGTGATCGACCATGCTTCGGTGAACCAATCAAACAACGGGTCGTTCAAGGCGCGCATCGAGATCAGCGCTGAGGAACCCTAGTTTCGAGGCAGACCCACATAAATGATTCGTGCGGCTGACGGCGTTTCCTTGACCATAGTTGGCGTTTGATTCGCGGAGCATTTCAGAGTCCAATAACTGCCATGCAGAACGACATCCGCACCCTCGTCGACGACTTCGCCACACGCCTCGAACAGATCATCCGCCGCACGGCGCTGGAGCAGGTCGAGGGGGCGCTCGGCGCAAATCTTGGAGGGCCGGCTCGTCGCGGCCCCGGCCGTCCGCCCAAGGCAGCGACGGTGAAGCGTGCAGCGAAGGTAACCGTCACGGCACGCCCGCAGCCGGGACGCTTGGACCGGGTTCCGCAGTGCAGCCGCTGACCGCGGCCGCGCGACCTACGCGTGAAGTTTCCCGACGAGTTGCTGGAGCACGTAGCTCCGCCGATCCGCGACCACCGCGCCGTAGCGCGCTTGCCACTCGCGCGGCGTGAGCGTCTTCGGATCCTCGCCCTCGGCCAGTCGCAGCATGACGTCGTGGATGTAGACCTTCGGTTCGATCCCGCGCGCCTTGCACGTCGCGATCAGGCTGTAAAAGACCGCCCCCGTCTGCCCGCCGCGCTCGTTGCCGAAAAACATCCAGTTCTTGCGGCCCACCGCCACGGCGCGCAGCGCGCGCTCCGAGCGGTTGTTGTCCAACTCCAAACGACCGTCCTCGAGGAAGCGGTTCAGCGCTTCCCACTGACCCAGCGTGTCGCTGATCGCCTTGCCCAGTCCGCTCTGCGGCAGCACCTGCGTCTGCCGTACGTCGAGCCATTCCTTGAAGCCGGCCAAGATCGCGGGTGCACGCTCACGACGAAGCGCGAGCAGCTCGTCGAAGCCGAGCTTCTGCTCCTCTGCTGCGCTCTTGATCGCGTAAAGCTGCGCGATCCACGCGATCGCTTGCTGCGCGAGCAGAGGATCCTTGTCCACCGACTCGTCGAACTTTCAGCGAAGGGCGGTAAGCGTGACGCTGGCTCGCTCGACGAGATGGGCGCCGCGTTGCTCGCGTACGTCAAGGCGAACCCCGGTCAGGGCGCGATCGAGATTGCTCACGCCGTCAACACCGACCTGGGGACGATGCGCCTCCCGATGCAGAAGTTGCTCGCGCAGGGCAAGGTGCGCACGCAGGGGCAGCGGCGGGGGACGAAGTACTTCGCGGCGGGCGGCGGCTCAGGACCGGCCAAGTCGACGACCGCACCCGCAACGAAGCAGACGGCGGGGAAGCGCGGCGCGAAGAAGGCGAAGGCGGGGGGAGCCAAGGCTGAGGCGGCTACGCTCGCAGTCGCCGCGTAGCTAGAGGTCGACCGGCCTCCGAGCCGGGGCATCTCGGATCGTCGCGGTGCCAAGCGTGGGAATCAGAACGCGGCGAGGACAACCGCGACGTAGCTCCCCACCGCATCGCATTAGGCTCGCCTCGTCGCTCGAGGAGGAACGGGCCTCGACCGTCAACACTGGCCCGCGGCCCGCGGTTTCAAACCGAGAAAGTGCCGTGTGCGGCATCGAATCCGTCGCGAGCTGGAGGACATCAAAACACTTCCAGGCGACGGAGGGAGTCGCTACGCTCGCAAGGATCGTAGCCACTACACCCGTATCTAGTCCGAGACCATATGAAGCTCGACAGCATCGTAGTCGTGTTGGCACTGTTGGGTGCGTGCGCGCCCGTACCCGTGCGTCCGGAGGAAGAGATCGATGAACGTGGCTGCAAAGTTCCGCCGCCGGACACGTTTGTCCAAGTCGGACTCGATATCGAAGTCGCGAAGGCGGAATGGGATAAGGTTGTGCTGGACGGTGCGCAGATCACCTCTAGTCCTGAAGCGAAGAGTTTGTTAACTCAGGCGACGGTCGATTACAGACTGCGAGAGTATCTGAGATGTCGCGCAATCAATGACCCGCGCAATTCAGCCGAGATGCGGACCTATATGATGTTGTTGGGGACATTCATGGAGACCACACCCACGGCCGAGCAACTCATGCAGTGGCAACGGGAGAATCCGCCGCCGATCGGCGTTCCTACCCCCATGATCATGGGCCTCGGAGCGCCAGGATCCGGGTCGCGATCGGCGGCTTCCCCTAGTCCCACTAATCGGGACGGTACACCGCCGAGCGTGCCGGAAATCGGCCCGTCTAGCGCGCCAAATCAAGCCATTTCGGCTACGCCTTCGAAGGCGGACGTTGAACCGAACGGCACGCGATCGGAAGCCACCCTAATTTCGATCGGCTCCACGATTTCGGGGATGGTTGGCGAATCTGATAAGGAAGACTGGTTTCAGTTACTTCAATCTGGGCAGAGTCAGGAGGTCCGGCTTACGCTCTATAACGACCTCTCCAAAAGGGCCAAGGCCAACATCATCGGGCATGTATGCGACTCCGGGGGAAAGGAGATCGCGACTACGGGCTACATCATCGGAAACGACTCAAAGATGTCGAAGCCCTGTCTCCTGCAGGCCGGCATGACGTATTATGTTCGAGTCAAGCCGGGCAAGGGTCCGTCCGTGAATTATCGGTTCGAATGCGTAGCTATTCAATGACACCGTGGGAGCCCCGATCGGCTCGACCGCTTGCAGGGCTCGCCACTCTCCCTCGTCAACGCGAATCCCGGCATGCGCGGCGATCAGATCGCGGCCGCACTCAGGACCGAGTCGGCACGATGCGACCGCCGATGAAGAAGCTGATCGCGGCAGGAAGCGTGAGGACCGAGGGTCAGCGGCGAGGAATGAACTATCACGCGGGCAACGGCCAGCCCGCGAAGGCTGGCGGCGCGAAGAAGAAGCGCGTGGCCAAGTCGGCGAAGTAGTCGAGTACGATCAGAACGACTCGTCCGTGTGATGCGTCTACCCTCGCGAGCGGTGGAGACGCCAGGAAGCACGAGGACGGTTCTCTCGGGCCGGTGGGGGTGACCTCGCCGGCCCCTTCGTGCCCCCATGGCAGCGGCATTGCCGCCGTCGCACTCGGGCGACCATCAGTGGCGTACCGCCTGGGTGGGAACGCTCGATCGTCCTATGCGCCCCGCAACAATCAATGCCATTACGATCCTCTACGGGCTTAAGAGCCCCGCGCTACAGTTCAGTCAGCCGTGAGGTAGCCGCTCTCTCGCTTTGTCTAGGATACCCCTTCGACCTCCCGCTGATTCCGACCTTCAAGATCTTCATTGTGTGCAGAAGAGTCTGCTGTCGCCGCTTCATTCGAGCTTGTGGATACAACAAATGTGGGAGCGCAGCGCTGGCAGCAGGTACAGTGCTTACAGCAAGTGCAGCAAGAGCAGTGAACGCAGTTGGTGGTACAGCGGGGGGCAGCGGACGCAGCGGATATATGTTCGCAATACTTTGTGTCTCTGACCATGACTTCAGAGCGGATAAGGCTGTCAATTTCTTCGCGGAAGCTTTTATCGAACAGCGCTGCATTATCAGCCCACCACAGCCGACACCTTGCGCTGCGCAACGATGAAGACAGTTCCCTCTTCGTGCCTTTCCAGTTGTCGGGCCGGGTCACTCGCATAAGCGTTCGCAAGTAGAGGGCCTGCGTCGCGAAGAATAGCTCCTGCATTATTAGCGTGTATCTCAGGTGTTGCACCTGGGACATTTGTTCGTACGGGGGCCCATCTAGAAAAAGAGCGGCGCTATTCTCGTGCGTTATGAGCAGTTGCCGAAAGCGGCTGAATGCTTCAACTGTCGCCTTTCGCTCAACGAGCTTTAGAGCGCTGTAGGCCATCACTAGTGCGACTGCCGACACTATGGCAGATACGGCGGTTGCGCCTACGCGAACCGACTCAATATCATAAATTGCATTTAACTGCATGGGCGGTCTACCAAACGGTGTAAATCGTCTGCATAGAAATGGCTAGTGTTGAAATTGTGGTTGCTTTTGCCACATAGAGCAGGCATTGCTGCCTATGGAATGTGCGGCCAGCTTCTCGCGAGAGGCGTTGCTGACCACTTCTGTCATCGCACCCTAACTGCAGGCACCAAGAGCTTCTCGACGAGGAGGTGCACGACTCCGCCCAAGCGTTACCCACTCCGCCTTGACCGCTAGAAATCCCGCAGCCCGCGCGTTCAGCGCGAACATGTGGATCCAGAGCGAAGTGGTTGGATTCGCTAGGCCCTGGACAACGAATCCGGGTATGTCCCGCATCGATCGCGCCGCGGAGCGTGGTGCGAACAGTCGCCGGCGTCGTGGGATCGACCGGGGCGTAGTACCCGGCGGGGGCTTGGGCGAGCACCGGGGCGGCCAGTGCTGCGACAAGGACGGGGTGGAGCATTGGATCAAGGCTACTCGGAGGTGAGCGGGTCGTGGTACCTACCCGACGGGGTGAGACGGAGGCTTGGCGCTGGTTGGAGGAGAGAACGGAGCGTGCCGATGGGCCGCAAGGGCGAACGCTCGGCACGGCCGAACCCCCGCATCAGGTTGCGGCCGAGGGGTTCGAGCTGCCCGATCTCGTGGCGGTCGCGAGCAGCCTCGTTCCATGCGCGCGGGTCGGGACGCCGGTCCCACCACGGACGGTCCCAGTGCGTTTGTCGTCCCGGCTTGCCCTTACTGTTCGGCATGAATCTATTGCACACGGCAACCCCGCCAGGGATAGGACCGAATTCAGGAAGTGGTGTGGTCGCAGTGCGTTAGCAGGAAACTGCATTGGGCTAAGCCCGGTATGGCCAAGACCCTGCGACCATTAAGACAGATACATCGGCGGTCGAGGCTCGCGCTGACGTTCTACCATGAGGCATCCCATCCACCGGCTTCATCCGCAGTGTCCTCCGAGTAATCTCCGGCGCACCCCTGGCTCTAGCCTTGTCCCAGAAGCGGGAAATGTGCAGCTCAGCGAAAACTAGAAATTCCGGAGATTTCACCCCCGTCGGGTCGAATCACTCGGATTCCCACGAGATTCGAAGTCCACGATTGCGCCCAGGCCGAGCCACCCAGGCGCATACCCGTACCGGCTCACACTTAAGCGACTGTTTCGAGGCACCTCCCCATGCCTAAGTCGATCAAGCTCGCCAGACTAGGCGATGTCACCGCCGGTCGTACTGCGCGTCGTGCGTCGGCGGACAGGCGTGATGTGGTGCTAGTGCTCCGAGCGGGGGTAATCGATGCCCGAGGAGGCGCGACGTCCAGCCAGGCGGTGCGCACGCGCACCACTACGCCTTTGCGCTGGCGTAGAACGATCCGGTCAAAGCCAGGAGCGCGGAGCTGACGTTGGTGAAGAACCTCGTCGTGTGCTGCGATGGAACCGCGAACGGTCTCACGCGAAACCGCACGAACGTGATTCGGATGTGGCTAAGCGTGGAGCGCGACCCCGATCAGATCGCCTACTACGACCCTGGTGTTGGAACGCTGGGTTCTCCTGGAGGCTTGACGAAGCTGCGGCGCCGGCTGGATCGCGCGATCGACATGGCGACGGGCACGAGCCTGCGCCAGAACGTGCTCGAAGCGTACGAATTCCTAATGGAGACCTACGAGCAGGGGGATCGGCTCTTCCTCTTCGGCTTCAGCCGCGGCGCCTACACCGCGCGCGTCTTGGCTGGGATCCTCGACATGTTCGGGCTGATGCCCAAGGGCTCGAAGAACCTGCTCCCGTACGTGTGGCAGATCTACAGCAACGATGAACAGGATGTGGGCTCAATCGGCAAGCGCTTCGAGCTCGCAAACGCGCTGAAGCGCTTGAATCGCAAGCCTACGGTCCAATTCCTCGGCGTGTGGGACACGGTCAGCTCGTGGGGTTGGTTCTTCAACTTCAAGTCCCTTCCCCGGACCGCGTACTACGAGCACGTGGAGCAGATCTGCCACGCAGTCGCGCTCGACGAACGCCGAGCTGCATTTCGTCAGAACCGCTTCAGAGCTCGAAGCCAGGGGCTGCTCGAGGTGTGGTTCCCGGGAGTCCACTCCGACGTGGGCGGCGGATACACCGAGGCCGAAGGCGGGCTCGCGAAGGCCGCGTTCGCCTGGATGGTCTTGCAGGCGAAAACCCAAGGGCTGCGGTTCAACGAGAAGACTCTGCAAGAACTCCTTGGCGGCGAATCGAGTCGCCAGCCGCACCGCTCGTTGCGGGGACTGTGGTGGATCCTGGAGTACTTCCCGCGGCGCACGTGGAAGGCGACTGACGATGGGCGTGGCAGGCATGTCTGGCGGCTCAATCAAGGTCGACCACGGTTCGTTCCGCCGGACGCGAAGCGCCACGAGGAACCCGTGTCCTTAGAGAGGGTCTCGGCATGAAAGTGTGTCTTGCTCTGCTTGTCTTGGTGCTCATGTCGGCATGTCGCTCCGAACGTTGGCGGCCTGAGCACGCTCCCAGTTCGTCCTCGGCTTTCGAGGCCCGCGCTCCCGCCGCAGCATCCGCTGCGGCGGCTATGGCCGCGCCTGCGCCCATCGCGGGGCCTCTGATGCGCGTGCACTTCATTGATGTCGGGCAAGGTGCAGCGACGCTCTTCGAGTTCCCCTGCGGAGCAGTCCTTGTTGACACCGGCTGCGAGAGCAACGGGATGTTCGACAGCACTGAGCAGTTGAACCTCTACCTGGAGGAGTTCTTCGCCGAGCGGCCTGACCTCGATGGTCAACTCACGTCGCTCGTGATCACGCACCCCCACATCGACCACACGCGCGGCGTGAGGGTCGTGCGTGACCGCTTCGCACCGAAGAACGTCCTCACGAACGGCCAGACGAACGGCTCCGGTGGAGCGCAGCAGAAGATGCTGCACCGCTATGCGGCAGACCACGAAGGAGATGTCGGCTTCAAGACGATCTGGCTCGACGACATCCCGGCGCTAGGGCTGACGAGCGAGGTCATCGATCCGCTCGACTGCGCGGACGGCATCGATCCAAAGGTCACCGTGATGTGGGGGCAGGTGCGCACGAACCCGGGTTGGGGCGCTAGCGCCTTCAAGAACCCGAACAACCACTCGCTCGTCGTGCGCATCGACTTCGGGGAGGCCTCGGTGCTGGTCACGGGTGACCTCGAAAGCGAAGCGATCCAAGACCTCGTCGCGCGCTACCAGGGGACGGACCTTCTCAACGTGGACATCTACCAGGTCGGCCACCACGGCTCGGACAACGGCACGACGGACGAGCTGATCGCGGCCGTCACGCCCGAGTGCGCGGTCGTGTGCATGGGTCCGAATGAACGAGAAGCCATGTGGACGGCCTGGGCCTACGGCCATCCCCGCGCGGGGATCATCGATGCGCTACAAGCGGGCGTCAGCGGGACCCGGCAGGGAGTCGACGTCCAAGTCGCGAGCGGCGTCTCGATCTTCCAAACCCGACACTTGACTCACGCCATCCACGGCACCGGCTGGGATGGGACGGTCGTGATGGAGGCGGGAGTCGACGGGCGCTTCCAGATGATCGCGCCCCAGCAGACGATTGCGCTCATTAACGTGAACACCGCCCCAGCCCAGGAACTCGAAGCGCTCCCGGGGATCGGACCCGCGAAGGCCCGGGCGATCGTCGAAGACCGCGCGATGCTCGGTCCCTACGCCTCGCTCGCCGAGCTTACTCGGGTGCGGGGGATTGGACCGGCGACTGTCGAAGTGCTGCGTAACAGCGCCACGGTGGGGAACTAAACGTGGTGGCTGGGATCTCCAATCCTTTGGGCTGGCTGACCAGACTCTGGCCCGGCATGAACGGGAAGGCCCGGCCAGAGGATCCCGAGCTCGATCGAAGCCTTCGGCTTTGGACGATCGAGCTTGTCTCTCTCAAGGCGGATCACGAGCTCGCGCAGCGCCTTAAGAACGGCAACGGCGGTTGGTCGCTCGACGATCTGCGCGAGATGCAGTGGACGCTGGTATCGCTATGGCCGATTGGGCGCTTGCGCTTTGAGGCGTGCCGCCTTCGTGACGAGTACCGGCTGCTGGTCGGCGAGAGCGAATACGCGCGCTATCTCGGGAACAGCCCGTTGGACCTGTCCAAGCTGCCTGATACGGCGTTGCACGCGAACTTCGAGCTCGAGGTCCGTCACGACGCTACCGGTCTCTTGTCGGAGATCCACAGGCTTCGGGCACGCAGCGCTGCCTACGAAGAAGCGCGCAGCAAGATCCTCGTCAACATCGCCCGCGCCCTGAGCGTGCTCGTCGTCGCAGCGATCACCTATCTTGCGCTGATCAGCCAAGCCGGGGTGAATCCTCCGCGCTACGACACGAACAACGTCCCGATGATCCCGGTAGTTCTCTTCACCGGCATGGTCGGTGGCTTCATGAGCCTTTGGAGGCGGCTGCACCAGTTGCCCCAGCTCTCCGATCCCTTGCTCGATCGTGTGCTCACGAAAAGCGGCCGGAAGACGCTGTATCTTGCACCCATCTTCGGTGCGATCGGAGCTTCTCTACTCTACATCACCTTCGCGGGTGGTCTTGTGCAGGGGGCATTGTTCCCACAGATGTACATGCCGGTCGCCTCCGCGGAGCCACTGACGTTCCTTCAGTTTGCCGACCAGTGCGTTCCTCTTGCCGGCATCGATCACGCCAAACTGATCGTGTGGTCGTTTGCCGCGGGGTTCTCCGAACGACTGTGGGTAGACACGCTGGACGAGATCGCCGCACGGAGGGAATCCAAGCAGTCATGACGGGCTAACTCGGGCGGACGGTGATGTCCGCGTGCAACGGGAGTCCCATCACTTCGCCGCGCCTCATCGACGCTGCCCGCGACTCGCCCGCGTATCCACGCTCCGTCGATTCGCACCACTACATCCATTCCCCTGGAACACTCGAGATGATGCTACGCAAGACAACCATCATTCCCACAGACGATGCCGACCTCGCGCAGAAATTGATGCGGCACCTGATCTTCGAAGAGGCGCACGTGCTGATGGTCGTGCTGGGCGACGATGCACTGGCGGAGCAGACAGTCAGGCGCGCCGACAAGCTTACCGGCTCGCTGGTCGAGCCGCGCTGGATCGCATGGCTGCGCAAGCCCGAGTTGGTGCAGAATCTCCTCAACGAGTTGAAGGTAACCGAGGCTCAGCGCGACAAGCTGCGAGGCGCAATCGCGTGTACGCTTTCGTTCAATGATGTCGTCTGCGACATTGTCCCAGCCGCGCCGAAGCCGGACATGTTCCGATTGCGCGACGCTTTCAAAGCAGCGGAGGACAGCCTCGATGCCTGAGGTCCGAGCATTTCGTTTGGTGATCGTAGCAGTGTGTGTTCTCGCCGCGGCGCTGGCGGGTGGCTGCCGCTCAACGCAAAAGCCAAACGCCACATCACTGATCCAGCTCGAGGAGCACGATCTGGACGGAGGCCGGGCTCAGGTCCCAGATCGACTCGGGATCGTCGACATCAACAGCAAGCTCGCCGTGACGCTCGACGTGCCCGGGATGGCGGAGACTCTGCGGCACACGGTCGGCCCAGGCGGTCCGAGCCGCGTGACCCTGGCCGAGCTGAAGAACATCACAACGGCACTGCAGAAGGCGAGCGACCGGCTGCCGAACATCCGAGACGCGCTGAAGCAATGGGATGCCTCGAACAAGGCGGACATCGACAATAGAGCACTTGGTGAAGCATTCGGCAAGTTCGGCGCCGAAATGGACCCGATCGACAGCGTGGTGCGAGGGTCTCCGGAGCTGCGGACAGCGTTCGATCGACGCGTGGAAGAAGTCGTCGATGCGGATCCCAACGCCTCGCAAACCGAGCAGGATCGAATTGTCCTCGAGCTGGTCAACGATTGGCTACAGGGTCGTCGCGCCGAAGTCGAACAGCAGGCAGCTCAAAGCGGCGGCTACCTGCGCCTTGGCGCTTGGCTCGACCGCGACGGAGAGCGTAGCCCAGTTCACCTGCCTGGCTTCGATACCGTGCCCGAGGGCGAGTTCTATGAGGTGGAGCGCTGGAAGATCGCCTTGACCGCGGACCAGCGCGCACAGCTTGAGCAGCGAAGGGCGGAGGCGCGAGCGATCAACGCCCCCAACGGCGATTCCAAAGTGCTCTTCGATCGTTGGGCAGTGCGAGTACGCGCGCAGGTGCAGGAGCTGCTCAGCACCTGCATCGAGGAGTTCCAGACCCGGACCGACACCTTCGCAAGCTCGCAGGCCCCCGCACTTGCCGCGGCTCTCCGCCTGAATGGGGAGACCAAAGACATCGTGCGCCTCGCCAATCGCCTGCGCGAGAAGTATGGCCAGGTCAAGCTCCCTGGCCTCACCGCTGAAGGCTGGTTGGACCTCCTGCATGGGCTGCACGAAGACTTCGAGGAGCTGGTTACACAGTGGCGCGAGCTGCGCGCCGCGTTCAAGGACTTCAGGGCCGCGGCTGCCGATGTGCCGCAAGCCGCAAAGGCCGCGTTCGACGAGCTCGTCGCGGGCGAGTGCATCACCGCCATCGACAGTCGGCTGCAAGCCATGGCCCAGGAGCTTGGGGTCGCACGCGCGTCGGCGGATGTGGAGGAGTTCAGCGACGCCGTGTTGAAGCTCGATCTCCTGGCGGTACCAAATAGCACCGAGCTCGACCTGCGAAGGACTGGCCTGCGCGAAGCCGGCGACCAGGTACTGATGCGCATGGCCGTGGGGAAACGCACGCAAGACGGTGCGAAGCCAGCCGAGCAGACCGTGGCGACGCGCGAACTCGACCTGCAGCGAGTGCTGCCCCACCTGGAGACTACCGTGGGACTGATCTTTGCGAACCCCGATGGCTCAAGCGAGCTGTCGTCCGACTTCCAGGCTGCTCCAGCCTACAGCATACTCTACAAGGAGGGGTCGCGATCGAGCCGCCTCCGGAACGCGCTATTTGACTGGGGCGTCGGCCTCAACGTAGCGGCGCTTGATTTCGACAAGGACGACACGCCGGAGCTCGGATTCGGGGTCGTCGCCGCGGCGTTGCGGAATCACGTGCAGGTCGGGTACGGGTACAACCCGTTCGAGGACAAAGGGTACTGGTTCTTCTCGATCAGCTTGCCGTTCCAGACGTGGAGCCTCGGCGGTGAAAGCGACAGCGGCAAATGAGCACGACACGGGGCAGCACATGATGGGGACAGCAGACCACGACAAAGACAAAGCAGCACAGCCTGCGAACGGTCGAGGCGCGGAAGGCAAGATCCTCGTCTTCGTAATCGGCGGGATCGGTGGCGTGAAGCGCTATCATTCGCTACACCGGGTCATCGAAGGCTATTGCCAATTGGTTAAGGCGGAAACGCCTTCAATCGCAAACTTGATGGCCGGGGCACGCGGGTTCCGGCTGCGCGACGGCCGCGAATTGGAGTTTCACCAGTTGTTCTGGGGCGACATTGCGCAGGACAGAATCGCTGCTGCTTCGACATCCACGAGCTGTTGGCTTGGCAGGCTCCCGGTCAGAGTGGAAGATGCCTACCGCAGGCAGTGGCGCCTGTTCGAAACGGGGAACCCCGCTCCGCCGTTGCCGATGGAGCACCTCGAGCGGGCCGCTGAAGACCTGCAGGCTGCCATTCGACTCCTTTCGATGGCTTTGGTTCAGTTCCGGGACGATCGCGAAGAGATGCTGGAGGCTGTGAGGGGCTTCTTCGCGACGTACGAAACCCATGTGGGCCTTGAAGAGCATCGTGTCGAGAGTCCCCGCAAGTCGCATCGACGCGGGCGTTACCGTTACGCTTACGCCTCGAAGTTGTCGGGCGGAAGCATGCCGGCAGATCGGCCCATAAGAATCCAGCAGCGGATTTTTGACGAATTCCACAGGCTGATAGCCTTGAAAAAGAATGCGGGTGCACGAGTTCACATCATCGCTCATTCATTAGGGTCTGTTATGGCCCTGCGGCTGTGCGTGGACGTGGAAACTCTCGAGCCTGCTCTTTTCGACCGCATAGCCTCCCTTCACGTTCTTGGATCCCCACTTGAGCTCTTTGTTCTCTGCCATCCGCAAACGCTCGGAGTACGCGGTCTCCAAGCACTGTACGAGCAGCACAACAACCGTGACGGCGCAAAGGAGCGGCCAATAGGCGCGCCACTTCCCGAGCCGCGTCACGCAATCACGATCCATGACTACGTAGAACTTAGTGATCCCGTTGCCTCAGAGTTGAGGCTTACCTTCAAGCTGCTTCATGCGGAGCGCCCCGGCCGATTCCGCGCGGGATCTGCAATGCGTTATGTCAGCAAGCAGCTTCCCGTCTTCTCCCACACAAGCTATTGGACCGAGCAACTCGTCATCGATGCCGTGTTCTCCAAGATCGTCGATGCAGCCCCCGCTGTCGACGGAGCACTGCACGTGAGCGAAGAGCCGCTGCGCGATAAGGATGAAGGTAAACCTCAGAAGGAAACGTGGCTGAAGCGCCTCCGTTGGTGGGTGACGGGGACCGTTGAGCTGCTCCAAGATCTGTTGCTCGCGAATCGCTTGCAGTCCTTCGTGCTGCTCTTCATCATGATCCTCTCTTGTGTATGTGCCGGCGTTGGCGGATTGGCGTTAGCCAAGGCCCGCGCATTCGAAAATCGTTCCGCAGAAGAGTTTGCCTCCTTGGTTGTTCACTCTGTTTTGCTGTCGATGTCGTTTTTCTCGGCATTCTTGGCCAGCGGGTGCTTTCGGTATTTCAAGAATGTCAACGCGCGGAGATTCGGCCTCGCATCAACGATCGTAAGCATATTGCTCGTATCGCTACTCCTCTACAAGTATTTGAGCGCTTCTGCGATAGAGATCAATAACACGGAGAACAAAGTACTCGCTATTCTGTTGTTCGTCTGTCCCATCCTAGTCGTGGCAATGTCGTTCATTTCGAATCGCAAGCGGGGAATGGCAGTCAACTTACTGCTGTTGGCTGCAACCTTCGGCGCGTTCGTCGTCTTGATCGAAGGCCGCGCTGCTATAGTGGCCAACCGACAAATGGACGTCGGTGGCACGATCGTGCTCGTTGCCGTGGGGCTTTCGAGCGCGGTGGGAGGCGTCCTGTTGGCGCGCTTCCTGGTCATTTGGGTCGCGTTCGTACGTGGCCGTGAGCACATTGAACATCTTGCCCTGAGACTGAAAGTGATCCCTGACGGCGGGCGATCCGTGCATCGTACACCTGCACTGCGTTGAAAGAGCTCCTCAGCGCGCTGTGAACAGCATCCGAAGTGCTTGAAGCTTGGCTCCGTCATTGGCGAATCTCGCGCACCTTAGAGCACCTTTCAGAAAGAGGGAAAGGGACGGCCGGGGCCTGCCGATGGACTCTGTAGATCCCCAATACCTGCTTGGGGACCTCCGTGGCCGCACCGCTTCTGGACGACGAACTTTGGCGAACGATCGTAAGCGTCCGGAGGCGTTTCGCAGCGCGCGCTGGCGAGGTCGGGGTGGAGCTGGCAGATCGCGCGTGTCGGCAGATCGCGCGCCGCAGTGCGTTCAGGCCGCGGATTGCGGGCCGAACAGCAGCTTCCAGCGATCCGGCGTCAGCTCGTCGACGCGGCTGGCCGGATGCGTGGCGACGCGCACGAGGACGTCGCGCAGGTCGACGTAGGGATCCACCTCCACACGCCGACAGCTCTCGATCAGCGAGTAGGCGATCGCCGCCGCCCGCCCGCCACGCTCGCTGCCCGTGAACAGCCAGTTGCGCCGTAACCGTGACGCCACCCCCGCCTGGACGCCGGCGGCCGGGACGTGACGATTGCGTGCATGAACCGACGCGAAGAGATGGTGCAGTTGCTCGGCCGGCGTGAGCGCCTGGGCCTGACGTTCAAGGGCCTGGCGCAG
>Ga0163147_10001130_pt1 | contig 41203 bp, 25 predicted proteins | sample OliLakLV19MP6G1_FD_148597 | JGI IMG/M metagenome (GOLD analysis project Ga0163147, IMG submission 148597) | Freshwater microbial mat bacterial communities from Lake Vanda, McMurdo Dry Valleys, Antarctica- Oligotrophic Lake LV.19.MP6.G1 | ecosystem: Environmental > Aquatic > Freshwater > Lake >...
CATTGGAAGCAGCGGGCATCGCGCTCGACAGCACCGCTGCCGACTTGCTGGCGGAACTGGGCGCGATCACGTCCAGCACGGGCGAGGTGAACGGGGCAGCGACGGCGCGCGCGGCGGCGGCGGTGTCGGAACGGCTGACGGCGGCGGGCGGGCTGGATATCCCGGCGTTGATCGAACAGATCGCCATCACGCGCGCGCTGTACGACGCTGATTTGCTCACAGCGGACGATGTTTCAACGGCGCTGACGACGGAACTGGACGCGGCGTTGGCGTCCAACTTGGTCGTGCGGCGTCCGGGCAATCGGCTGGTCGTGGACGCGGGGACACAGCCCGTCGGGATCATCCTCGCGGATACGGACAACACGCCCGACGACGCGGGCGACGACGAAGCCGAAGTCGTGTACGCGCGCTTGGGCGGCTCGACGCTGTTGTTCTATCCGTCACAGTTGGAAAGCACGATTGTGCGCGCGATCCCGTTCATTATCGCGGGGTTGGCGGTGGCGTTGGGCTTCAAGGCGGGCTTGTTCAACATCGGCGCGGAGGGACAGCTTTACATGGGCGGCTTATTGGCGGTCTGGGTCGGGTTCGCGCCCGCCTTCGCTGGACTGCCCGTCGTGCTGCACGTCCCGCTGATGATCGCGTGCGGCATGTTGGGCGGCGCGCTGTGGGGTGCGGTTCCCGGTCTGCTGAAAGCATACACGGGCGCGCACGAAGTCATTGTGACGATCATGCTGAACTACATCGCCATTCGCTTCACGGACTGGATCATCAAATCGACCGATCCGCTCATCCTGCTCGATCCCAATGCCAGCACGCCGCGCACGCCGTTCATCACCGAGACGGCGATCATGCCGCGCTTCGACGCGATTCCAGCGTGGGCGTTCATCGCGGCGGGAATCATCGTGGCGCTGATCGGCATTTACCGCGCATCCCGCACGATTTCCCCCGCTCCAAGTGGCGAGGGGCGCGTGGGAGTGCGATCATTCATCCGTCCTATCGTGTGGGGCATCTTCACGACCTTGGCAGGGCTGTTCTTGGCGTGGCTGACGGTTTTGGAGGCGCTGCATGTCGGCTTCCTGATCATGCTGGCTGCCGTCTGGTTCACCGATTGGTTTCTCAATCGCACGACGCCGGGGTTTGAACTGCGCACCGTCGGCACGAATCCCAACGCCGCCAAGTACGCCGGGATGAACGTGCGCCGCAACATCGTTTTGGCGCTGGCGCTCAGCGGCGGCTTGGCGGGACTGGCGGGATCGATTGAGATTTCAGCGGTACAGTACAACATGAAGCCCGAATTTTTCGCCGGATTGGGCTTCGACGCGATTGCGGTGGCGTTATTGGCGCGCACCGAGCCAAAAAGCATGATTTGGGCGGGGCTGCTGTGGGGCGCGCTGCTGTCGGGCGCGGGTTTGATGCAGGTGCGCGCGGATATCAGCATCGACTTGGTGAAGATCATCCAAGCGTTGATCATCATGTTCATCGCCGCCGATGCGATCATCCGCTACTTGTGGCGCATCCCCAAGACGGAACAGACCGCGACGTTCGCGGCTAAAGGCTGGTCGAGTTGAGAAGAGAAGGGCTGCGGGCTGCGGGCTGAGTCAAAAAGCGGGTGCCGCTGTTCAGCCAGTTGCATCTGCTTTTGACTCAGCCCGCAGTCCGCAGCCCTCACCACTGGAGTTGACATGACTGCAATCACAATGTCCGCGCCCGCCCTGTCGGAGCGCCCCATGTTCAAAGTCACGCGCATGGGCATTTTCGCCGTCTTTTTCTTGCTCGCTGCCGTGATGCTGTTCTCCAGCATGGGCGGGCTGACGCCAGCGACGCTCACGACATTGACATTCGGCGCAGACTTGCCCGTAATCGTCGTCGGCACGTTCAATTTCACGCTGGTCGTCGGTGCGCTGTACGTGATCGTCGGCGTCGTCGGCTTGCTGCCCGTGCCGACGCTCAAGCGCGCCCAGTCGATTGGCGTTGGCATCGCGCTGATCTTGCTCGTGCCGGCGCTGTTGATCGTCGCGGCGGCGAATAACAGCATCAACGTGACGGTCATGCTGCAAGTGAGCTTGCGCCTTTCGACGCCGATTGTGATGGGCGCGCTGGCGGGCATCTGGTGCGAACGCTCCGGCGTGACCAACATCGCCATCGAAGGCATGATGTTGTCGGGCGCGTGCTTCGGCTTCACGGCGTTCACGCTGTTCTTGGCGATCATGCCGACGAGCGAAGCGCAGTTGCTCGGCGTGATCTTCGCCACGCTGACGGGCGGCGCGATGGCGCTGTTGCACGGCTGGCTGTCGATCACGTTCAAGACCAATCAGGTCGTCAGCGGCACGGTGATCAACATCTTGGCGATTGGCGTGACCAGCTTCATCCGCCGCGATGTGCTGTTGTCGAGCGAAGCGGCGCGCGAGACGCTGCAACCGCTGGCGATTCCGGTCTTATCCCAAATCCCTATCGTGGGCGATATTTTCTTCAATGGACGCCCAATTTTCTACGCGATGTTCGTCATCCTATTCGCCACGCACATCATCCTGTTCTACACGCGCTGGGGCTTGCGGACGCGCGCCGTCGGAGAAAATCCGAAGGCGGCGGACACGTTGGGCATCAACGTCAACCGCAACCGCTGGACGAATGTATTCATCGGCGGCTTGATCGCCGGGTTGGCGGGCGCGTGGTTCTCGATGGAAACCAGCGGCAGCTTCGACGACAACATGACCAGCGGACGCGGTTTTATCGCGCTCGCCGCCATGATTTTTGGCAAGTGGATGCCGTTCGGCGCGTTCGGCGGCGGGCTGCTGTTCGGCTTCTCGGACGCGCTCGGACAGCGATTCCAGTTTTTGGGCGTACCCATTCCGCCGCAGTTCTTACAGATGGTGCCGTACTTCATCACGATTGTGGTGTTGGCGGGGCTGGTGGGGCGCGCGGTGGGACCCAAGGCGGCGGGCGAACCGTATGATAAGGAAGGAAAATGACGATGGTCGATCTCACGCTTGCGCCCGACGCGGCGCAAATCGAAAAGCGCCTCCTGACCGTGGATGAATATCTGGCGCTGCAAGCCCAATCCGACGTCGCGCTGGAAATCATCGACGGCGAAATCAGGGGGAAGAACATGCCAATGGGGGGCGGGTTGATTCACGCGAGTATCGGCGTAAACGTCAGCACGCCGCTTCGTCTATACATGCGCAAGCATCCGCAACACGGCATTGTTTTCGGGGATAACGTCAGTTTTCTCATGTTCAATGTCGGGCAAGGGTTGAAGCATTCGTTTGTTCCCGACGTTGGTTTTCTGCGCGCGAACAACATTCCCGCCGACTGGTCGCCGGACAAGCCGCATCCGGGCGTTCCCAATCTGGCGATTGAAGTCGTCTCGCCCGGCGATACCGCGAACGAGATCAGCGAGAAAGTCAAAACGTATCTCGACAAAGGGACGGAACAAGTTTGGGTGTTGTACCCGATCAACCAAACGGCACACCAGTATTTTCAAGCTCCTGACGAAACGATCATTGCCCGCGTCTACACGGGCGCACAACCCATTGATACATCCGCATTGTTTCCCAACATCGATGCGTTGACGCCGAACGAGATTTTTGACCTGCCCGCTTGGTTGCCCACCCAGAAATAGCCATCACTCAATATCATCATGGACAAACGGATTGCGCATCACCCCATCTTGACGCTGTGCGAAGATGGGACGTATGATGCGAGCTATCAGCGCGGGTTCGGGAGTAATTGAACATGACTCAGGCGGCGGCAACACCGGAAATCATCGGACGGCGGTACCGTCTGATCGACAAATTGGGCGAGGGTGGCATGGGCGCTGTCTATCGCGTCGCTGATCGGCTGACGGGGCAGATCGTCGCACTCAAACGACTGCACATCGCCACTGAGAACTTGGCATTTCATTCGCGTCCGCCCAAAACGCCCCATTCGACGAACGATGCAACGGCGATGCGCGTGGCGTTGGCGCGCGAATTTCAAGTCCTATCGTCGCTGCGCCACCCACGCATCATCAGCGTATTGGATTACGGCTTCGAGGACGCGAATACGTCGGATGCCGAGTCCGCGCCTTACTTCACGATGACGCTGTTGGAAGGCGCGAAACCGCTCTCCGTCGCTGCCGTCCGCCGCGATGGGCGCGGCAAGATCGAGTTGATCCTCCAAGTGCTGCAAGCGCTCGCCTATTTGCATCGACGCGGCGTCATTCACCGCGATCTCAAGCCCGGCAACGCGCTCGTAACCGCCGAGGGCGTCAAAGTCCTCGATTTCGGGCTGGCGATTGAAGGGCGCGACAATGCGGACGAAATTGCCGGGACGCCGCGCTATTGGTCGCCCGAAATCTTGCGCGGCGCGGGCGCGGCGGTGGCGTCGGATTTGTACGCCGTCGGTGTGATCGCCTACGAGATGTTCGCGGGCAAGCCGATTTACGACGACAGCAACCTTCAGCAGCTTGCTCAATCGATCCTCACGCGCGCGCCCGATCTCGACGTGCTTCCGTCCGCGCTTGCGCTCCCGATTGGGACGCTGCTCGCCAAAGACCCGACCGCGCGCTATGCCAGCGCCGACGAGACGATTGCCGAGCTGTGCGCTGTACTTCATATCCCCGCGCCGTCCGAGCCGACCACAATCCGCGAGAGCTTTTTGCAAGCGGCGACCTTTGTTGGACGCGCATCCGAAATGCGGACGCTCAAGCGCGCGCTGTATGAAGCGGAATCGGGGCGCGGATCGGCGTGGCTGATCGGGCGTTGGCAAATCGCGCTTGATCAATGAACTGCGCACCGTCGCCCTCGTAAGCGGTTCGACCGTCGTGCGCGGGCAGTTGATCGCGGAGGCGGGACTGCCCTTTCACGGCTGGCGCGATCCTGCGCGGCGGCTGGCGCTCGATGCGGACTTGACCGATACCGAAGCCGGTGTCCTCAAGACGCTTGTCCCCGATATCGAGGCGCTGCTCGGACGACCCGTCCCCGATGTGCCGTCAGTCGGGATCGGCGCGGATATCGTGCGCTTTGCTGAGACGATGGTCGGGATTTGTCGGCGTCCGCGCGCCCATCCGCTGGTGATTTTCATGGAAGATATTCATTGGGTGGACGAAAGTATCATCGTCTTGGGCGAACTATCCGATGTGCTGAAGCGCGAAGCGCTCTCGGTGCTGATCGTTGCCACCTTCCGCGATGACGAACGCCCCGATATTTTTGACATGCTTCACGCGATGCAGCCCTTGCGCTTAAGGCGGCTGGAAGCGGATGGTATCGCGCAGTTGTCAGCGTCGATGTTGGGCGAGAACCATCTGACGTCCGATCTGCTCGATTTGCTCGAACGCGAGACGGAAGGCAATATCTTTTTCCTCATCGAGACGATTCGCGCGCTGGCAGAGACGGCGGGCGGTTTGAACGCCATCGGGCAGGTGTCGCTGTCCGAAAGCATCTTCGCGGACGGCGGACACGCGCCGGGCATGTTCGCGATCTTGCGGCGACGCTTGGAGCGCGCGCCGGCGGATGCGCAAGCGTGGCTCAAATTGGCGGCGGTTGCCGGACGACAGATCGATGCGGCGCTGATGCGGCATTTCGGTCTCGTCGATCTTGATGCGTGGCTGACCGTGTGCGCCGACGTCGCCATCTTGGATATCACCGATGGCGCATGGCGCTTCAGCCACGACAAACTGCGCGACGCGGTACTGACCGATCTCACGACGGATGAACGTCCCGCGCTGCATCGGCGCGTGGCGGTGGGATTGGAGGCGCTGTATCCCGCTCAAGAAGCCTATGCACAGCGCCGAATGGAGCATTGGCACGCGGCAGGCGACGCTTGGAAGGAGGCGAACGCCGCGCTCGATACCGTCGATTATTGGCACACCTTAGGCAAGTATCACGAAATCAAGACGCTGTGCGCCGACGTCTTGGCGCGCCTGCCCGCGCCCGATACCGACGATCAGCGCCGCTTGCGCGCGCAAATCAATCTGTATCAGGGGTACGCGGACGAGCCATTGGGCAATTACGCCGAAAGCAGCGCCACGATCCGCGAGAGTCTCGCTGTGTTCACCGCAATCAACGATCTGTCCAAGATGGCGTCGTGCTACAACGCACTCGGCGCACTGGCTGATCAGCAGGGCGACGGTGCGGCGGCGCTCGATTATTTCATCAAGGGTGTCGAGATCCGCCGCCAAGAAGATTATCCGCTCGGACTTGCCGTCGCGCTCGGCAATCTCGCCCTGTATTACGATTTGAACGAGGACACGCCGCACGCGATTCAGTACTACGGCGAGAGCGAGGCGATCTGCGCGGCGCACAACTTGCGCGATCAACTGGTTTTCAATCAGGTCAATCGCGGCGCGCTGCATCTGCAAACCAGCGATCTGGACGCGGCGCACGCTGATTTGACGCGCGGAATCGAGCTGGCGCGCGAGATCGGCTTGGAACGCGGCGTCGGGGCAGGGTTGGTCAGCATGGCGGAATGGGCGTTGGCGCGCGGCGAATGGTGGGCGGCGCAAAACCACGCCGACGAGTCGCTGACCATCAATATGCGGATTGGCGATCAACAAAGCATCATCGAAAGTTTGATCACCCTCGCGCGCATCGCAGAACGGCGCGGCGATTTGGAGATCGGCTTGGCACACGCCGAACACGCGGCGGCACTTGCGCGCGCACTCCCTTCGCCCCGTCAAGCGGCAGCGGCGCGCATCGCGGCGGGCTTCTTGGCGCTGGCACAATGCGATGTGGGGCGCGCGGTGCCGTATCCCGACATGGCAGCCGCGCCCAGCATCGAACAACCGCTGGCAACCGCGCGCCTTGCCTTCAGGGAAGCGCTTGGATTGGCGCAGACAGTCCGTTCACCGATGATGGTGCTGACGGCGTTGAGCGGGTTCGCGCGACTGCGCTTGCTCAACGACGATGTGAACGGCTGCCGCGTCCTGTTGGAACGCAGCGCGGCGCATCCGAACGCGGCGGCGCGAACCGTGCGCGAACGAACAGAATTGATCCGGCTGCTGTTGACTGATATGAACGCTGATCAGACGCCCATCGCGCCAGTCGATGAAGCGGCGGTCGATTTCGCGGCGCTGCGCGCGCTGTCTGTATGAGCGTGCGCGATACGAACGCGGCAGCGTCGATCCCCACGCGCTCGATTGGCGGGCGCTATCGGCTCTTGAATCAGATTGGCGCAGGCGGCATGGGCGTCGTCTATCGCGCGCGCGATTGGCTCGCCCCGCCTGAACGGCAGATCGTCGCGCTCAAGCGGCTGACGACTGACGCCGCCAATTTGCGCTTCGGTTCGCTGATGGGCGAAGAGACGCGCCGCACCGATGGGCGCGGTGAGGGCTTGCGCGTGGCGCTGGCGCTGGAATTTCAAACGTTGGCATCGCTGCGGCATCCGAACATCATCCGTGTGTTGGATTACGGCTTCGACCACGCGCTGGATGTGCCGCCCGAAACCGCGCTGCCTTACTTGGTGATGGATTTCTTGGACGATGCGCGCACGCTGATCGACGCGGGGCGCATGTTCGCATTCGCGGACAAGATCGATCTGCTCGTGCAGATGCTTGGCGCGCTGGTCTATCTGCATCGACGCGGCATCCTGCACCGCGATTTGAAGCCAGAGAATGTGATGGTCGTGGGCGGCACGTCACCGGACGATCCGCCAACCGTCAAAGTCCTCGACTTCGGCTTGGCGATTTCGCGCCAAGCGTCAGATGGCGAAAGCGGACGCGCGGTTGGCACGTTGTCGTATATGGCACCCGAAATCCTCGCGGGCAATCCACCGACTGAAGCCAGCGATCTGTACGCCGTTGGTGTGATGGCATATGAACTGTTGGCGGGCGCGCATCCGTTTCCGGCGCCCGAAACTGCCGCTTTCATCCGCCAGGTGATGCGCGATCCGCCCGATCTCGCGCCGCTGTCGATTTATGATACCGCTCTGTTTTCCAATCTCATCGTCGATTTTACCGCGCACACCGCGGACGACACCACGACATGGGCAGTTGAAGCGCCGACCCAGCCCGCTGATACCGTCGATATCGAGGCGCTGCCGCCAGTCGAGGCGGATGATTCCACGCAGCAGCGGCTCACAAACGCAGCGCCGCCGCTGCTCACGGACGTGATCGACAAATTGCTGGCGAAACAGCCCAAAGAGCGTTACCACGACGCCGAGCGCGTGATCCGCGATCTCTGCGCCGCCGCGCGCGTGCCACCGCCCGCCGAAAGCGATGCCGTGCGCGAAAGCTATTTGCAAGCGGCGCGTTTCGTCGGGCGCGACCGCGAATTGGACGCGCTGTCCGATGCGTTAGAAGCGGCGCGCATGGGCAAGGGCAGCGCGTGGCTAATCGGCGGCGAATCCGGCATCGGCAAATCGCGCTTGGTGGACGAACTGCGCATCCGTGCGCTGGTACGCGGCGCGTTCGTGCTGCGCGGGCAAGCGGAGAACGCCACGGACAATACGGGGGTGCCGTTCCAGATGTGGCGCGATCCGCTGCGACGGTTGATTATGGTGAACGACGACCTCCCACCCGACGCGCAGCCCCTCTCCGATGCGGACGATTTGAACGCGCTGATCGCGCGCTGCGAATGGGATAGCAGCCTCAATGCGCCGCCTCCGCCGGAATCGCTGCGCGACCGCATCATCGGCGCGCTGACACAGCGCGTCGAGCAGTTGACGCGCGCGGATGACCATGCCTATCCCGTCGCGGTGCTGCTGTTGGAAGATATTCATTGGGCGGGCGAAAGCATCGATGTTTTGAAGGCGCTGACGGGCGCGGCGCGCACCCTGCCGTTTTTGATCGTCGCCACCTACCGCGACGATGAAGCGCCCAATTTGCCCGCCGCCCTGCCCAACGCGCACACGCTCACGCTGACGCGCTTTTCGCCAGCGCAGATCGCCAAACTCAGCGAGGCAATGCTCGGTGAGGGTGCGACGACAGCGGGTTTACGCGATTTGTTGGAGCGCGAAACGGAAGGCAACGCCTTCTTTCTGGTCGAGGTCATGCGCGCGCTGGCAGAAGAAGCGGGCGGACTGAGCGAGGTCGCGCGCAAACGCTCGCTGCCAGCGCGCGTGTTGGTGGGCGGTGTGCAGCAGGTCGTCCGCCGCCGCTTGAATCGCGTGCTGCCCGCCGCGCGCGGCTTGCTGCGTTTGGCGGCGATTATGGGGCGCATGATCGATGCAGAGGCGCTGGCATACGCTGCCGTGTCGTTCGGAATCGATCTGGGCAGCGCCGATATTGAGACGTGGTTGGTCGAATGTGGCAGTGTCGCCGTCTTGGAGTCGATTGAAGGCAAATGGCGGTTCGCGCATGATAAACTGCGCGAGACGCTGTTGACGGATGTGCCGCCCGACGATGCGCGCGTGCTGCATCGTCAAGCGGCGGCGGCGCTCGAAGCAGTGCATCCCGGACGGCTGCGGGAATTGGCGGGCGTCCTCGCGGGGCATTGGCGCGCGGCGGACGATTCCGAACGCGAACGTCACTATCTGATCGATGCGGCGGGGGTGTCGTCCGCCGCGCAAGATTATCGCGCGGCAGGGATGCTGTACGCGCGCGCCCTGCGCTTGCGCGCCGACGAACTAGCGAACGATCCCGACGATGCGCGTGCCAAACTCCATCTCGAATGGGCGCGCGCGGCGTTCCACATGGGCAAGTATGACGATACACTGACGCAAGCGGATGCGGCGCTCGATTTATTCCGCGCGGCAGACGACCGCTTCAACGTGGCGGAGGCGCTGACGTTGATTGGCGAGGTCTCTATGCGGCGCGGCGATCTCGACCGCGCCGATGCGCTGTTTGCAGAAACGCTGGCACTACGGCGTGCCGTCGAGTCGCCGCTGTACATCGGCTATTCGCTGATGAACATCGGCGGCAGCGCCTACTTGCGCGGTGATTATGTCCGTGCGCGCCGTCTGGCTCGAAGCACAGGCTTTGATTGAAGAACATGGCACGCTGCGCGATACGGCTCGTTCGCTTGCCAATTTGGGAATGATCGATGATCTGCTGAATGATAAAGCGAGCGCGAACAAGTATTATCGGCGCGCGCTGATGATTCAGCGGTCGCTGAAAGACCGTCAGGGCATGACGCGCACATTGCTCAACATGGCGTTTATGGCGCTGGACACGGGCGATTTCACGGCTGCCAAGACGACTGCCGATGAGGCGATGCATCTTATCCAACAGAGCGGCGAGCGGCTGGTGGAAGGTGACGCGCTTGGGATATTGGGCGAGATCGCGGCAAAATCAGGCGATCTCGACGAGGCGCTGCGTCGTTACAACGATGTCGTTGCTCATTGGCGCGCCTTTGGTCAACCGCAACGGGTCGTTCCGGCGTTAGGGCGGCTGGCGGATGCGCGTTTGAGAATCGGTGACAGCGCGGGCGCGCGCGCAGCACTGGTTGAGGCGCTGACTCTCAATCAGACGCTCGATCCACCGGTCCCGGTCAACACGATCCTGCAAACGGCGGCGCGCATGGCGTTCGCAGCGGGCGATGTGGCGCGGGCATATGCGCTGATGCGCGCAGTTGGGCGCATGGCGAACGCCGCTTGGATCGACCAAGCGTATGATGCCGATTTTTTCGCCGCATTGGAGACGCTGATCGCGCCCGATGCGCGCGCGGCGCTTGATGCTGATTTGAACGATACGGGCGTGTGGGCGACCACGCTGCTCAATGAATGGAAGGGGATATCATGGCAGGACGATACTACGAAGACCTCGACGTTGGGGCGGTAATCCGTCACGATATTGGACGCACGGTCACGGAAACGGACAATGTTTTGTTCAGCAGTTTGACAATGAACACACAGCCGCTGCACCTCGATGAACACTTCGCCGCGCAGACCGAGTTCGGACAGCGCATCGTCAATGGGCTGTTCACATTGGCGCTGGTGGTGGGAATGAGCGTTGGGGATTTGACGCAAGGGACGTTAGTCGCCAATCTCAGCTACGAGCAAGTCACCCATCCACGTCCGGTCTTTCACGGCGATACGATCTATGTGGAAACGACGGTCGTCAGCAAGCGCGAGAGTCAGTCGCGCCCCGACGCGGGCATCGTCACGCTCAAGCACATCGGCAAAAATCAGCGCGGCGAGGTCGTGGTCGAGGTCACGCGCGCGGCACTGTTCCGGCGGCGCACAAATACGCCGCTCTCGCCGCTGGCGTGGCATGGTGACGACTCCGAAGGCGAGCGCAAAGGCTGATGGCGGCGCAGTTCATCCTCGCATCGGGGTCGCCGCGCCGCCGCGATCTGCTGGCGTCGTTGGGCATCGCGTTCACGGTCGTCAAGCCGGATATCGATGAAACGCAGCGCCCCAATGAGCCGCCTTACGATTATGTGATCCGCTTGAGCATCGAAAAAGCGCGGGCGGCGCGCATCATCGTGGAAAACGCGCCGCAAGCGGAAGGGGCGCCGCATGATGCCGCCTTGATCTTGGCGGCGGATACCGTCGTGATCCTCGCGGCGGATACGATGGGCGTGACCGAGACGGGCGAGATTCTCGGCAAGCCGACCGACGCCGACGATGCCCGCGCGATCTTGCGACGGCTGCGCGGTCGCCCGCATGTGGCGTGTACGGCGCTGACAATACTCAACCTCACTCCCCAAGTCGAGACGGGGAGCGGCGACGACACTCCTCAACCGCTGCTTGCAAGCGATGAGGGTAAAACAGCGCCGGAGGGAGTTGCCCCTCTCCAGAGGGAAAGTGGGACAAGGAGTAAGCGTAGAGTGGAGGTGATCATCACCGCGATCACGCGCACCACCGTCCACATGCGCGACTATACGGACGATGAGATCGACGCCTATATCGCAACGGGCGATCCGTTCGATAAGGCGGGCGCGTATGCCATCCAGCACAAAGGCTTTCATGGCGTCGCGCGCATCGACGGCAGCTATACCAACGTCATGGGCTTACCCATCGAGACGCTGCGCGCGCTGTTGGAAAGAATCGGCTATCCGGTATCGTCCTAATCTTAGAAGGGTGTGGCGTGCCATGCCCACATAAACAGGAAAACCGATTATGAATCGACCAAAAACCACGTCATGGATGTGGCGCGACGAGGACGGTGGGACGAGCGGCGCGGATTTGGATTTTTCCAACGGCGTCGTGCGTTGGTTCGACGGGATCGCCTGTGCGTGCGACGATAACAAGCTGGAGCAGACGTTCGCGGACTTCTTGAAGCGCGGCGCGCACTATGGCGATCCCCCGCGCGACATCGAGGACGAAATGCGCGCGTCGGTACGCATCGCGGCGGGTGAAAGTGAACCCGTCACGTCGTAATATGCCACTGGATGCGCAAAGCATCCGGCGACATATCATTACCCGTTGCTATTCGCTGACTGTGCCTTCGCCCGTTGTCGCTTCGGACGTGGGTGCGGCTGGGACAACCGCTGCTTCAGCCGGAACGTCACCTGTGACCGTGGGCGTATCGACGATGCTCACGGTGATTGCTTGCGCCGCTCCGATGAAGTCCAGCGCCGTCGTTTCGCCGCCGCCGATCACCTGAACGACCGCCGAGTCGGGCGCGTTTGCGACAGCACGCCCGCGAACGTATCGCGCTGTTGGAACACGCCCAAGCGCGGATTGTACGCCCGTGCGCGCAAGAGTATGCCTATCTACGGATTGTATTTATAGTAATGAATATTTTAGGGGCAATATCTATTATAACATTGGAATAACTATTACCGAGTAAAAATTTGGAACTGATATAGGTTTTTGATGTTTCAGCGTGAATTCTCAAGTAGATAGCTCCTTCTTGATAAAAGGAAAGATATTTCGAGTCGTGAGAAAACAACTCAACTTGAATCCAATGTTCAATGATATTAAATGACAATGTACATGTAACATCATAAACTGTCAACTGATACAACCAGTATCCATCTGTAGGGACGGTTTCAATAGGTTCCACCCCAAGGATACTGAGAAAGTCTAGTGGTGATGGAAATTCCATCATATTTCTTATTACCCCCCAAAGCCAGCCCCAAATGGAATCGCCGTTATGAACCGCAAGGAATCATCCGACATTTCCTGCCACGTTGTCTCAAGCTTTACAAATCCTCCTGGTCCCGCTAGCAAAGACTCCTTTATAGTGAAATTACCATACTGATTAGAATAACTTCTTACAATGTTGGACGAATCCATTCCTGCGTCAAATAAATGCGCACGAACTAGATTCCAACCTGAATCGTTATTTGGAATACCGATGCGTGACATCTGTCCTAAATTCTCATAGGCCCTTTGAATGTTATGTGATCTTCCTGATGCTCGCCCAAACAGGTAGCCGATTTTTCCATCATCTATATCGATTATCCGATTTATGTTCGTAACATCAAAACTGCGAACAAAAGTTAGACTAAAGTCGTTTAAAGCTATAGCAACTCGAGTTGATAGACTTTGCCCCAAGCGACCAACTGCATACCCCACACTCTCCAAAGCGCCGCCAAATGCCGAACCAACCAAGTTGTTGACCAGCGACGGTCCGACGGGTCGCCCCATCAACCAATCCCAGTTGAGCGCAAATTGTAGGTTCAGGAACGCATTCGCGCCAATTGCCGTCAGCCCGGTCAAGCCCAAGCCACGCACTAACCCCGCAATGCCATAGCCGACACCGATGTTGAGTCCAATTTCCGCACCAAATCCCGCTCGACCAAGCGCCTGTTTCCAGTCGATACACCCGAACTGGAACTGGTTACTTCCACCCAGTCCGATCCCCTGCTCGACAAAGATGTTCCACGCAGCGGCGGTGACTCCACCAATAGCAACAGCACCGAACAGCACGGGCAGGAAAGCAAACTGCCCGCTGGGATCCGTCCAATTGACCGGATTGCCATGCACATAGCCGTAGCCGTTCATCGACGCGGGCATTGACAGCACGCCCGCGAACGGATCGCGCTGCATGAAGCTGCCCAAACGTGGGTTGTACATCCGCGCCCGCAGGTGCAGCAGGTTCGCACCGCCGCCTACATTCAGTTCACCTGTGAAGCCAAATGCCGCAGACGCTCCCCATGCCTAACGGCGGGGGCTGCTGCCGCACGCTTGACCTTATCGAACCAACGGAGGTTATCCGACAGCGGGTCTACGTTATGCGACACGGACTCGTCCAGTCCAAACCAGCGTTGCGCGCGTGGGCGTTGCAGGTTTTACGAGCCGGACTGCCGATCTCAATGCCCGACCTGCCGCGGTGACCGCGCCGCATTCGGCAATCGTAGCGGCGTTCGCCTTGCTCACGATTGACACCGAATCGGATTGAGGCGACGGATCGCATGACAGTGAACAAAAATAAGACACGCCTGATATCTCCATTGCTAAAGCGATGGGCTTTACGGCGCTTTTTCGGTAAGATCACCCGCTCTCTCTCCATCTATATTCTATAATGATAGAGAGTAGAACGCTGAAGGACGTCATGGCAGACGAAAAACTGCGCGCGATCATCAGCGCGATCTTTGATACGCACCTAGACAGCATCATCGACTGTGACACCTGCAGCCGTCAATTTCACTGTTTGGCGGACATGGTGGCACAAGGCGCGGACTCGGCATCGCTGCTGCCCGCCGTTGAGGCGCATCTGCGCTGTTGTCCCGACTGCCGCGAGGAATTCAACTTCCTCGTTACCATGTTGAAAGCCGACATTGCTGAAAACAATCCGACTGCCGAAGGCATCGCCAGTGCGGCACAAAACGCCGCCTTATCGAACCTTGCCCAAATCGAACAACTAAGCATCAATGAGGATTAGCGGAATGGCGAAGAAAGTACGTGTCGTGGTGATCGGATCGGGTCCCGCTGGCTTGACGGCGGCGCTCTATACCGCTCGCGCCCAGGTGAGTACCGTCGTCATCACCGGGATCATGGTCGGCGGGCAGATCGCCACAACCGACGATGTGGATAATTTTCCCGGCTTCCCCGACGGCATCACGGGTCCCGAACTCACTGGACGGATGCAGGCGCAAGCCGAACGCTTCGGCGCGACCTTCGATTACGATCTGGTGACCGAAGTCGATTTCGCGCATGGATCACCGTTTCTGGTCAAGACGCAGAGCAGCGAATACCTCGCGGACAGCGTGATCGTCACCATCGGCGCGAGTCCGCGCAAGCTCGGCGTGCCGGGCGAACACGAATTTACCGGACGCGGCGTGAGCTACTGCGCGACGTGCGATGGCTGGTTCTTCCGCCAGAAGGATATCATCGTCGCGGGCGGCGGCGACTCGGCGCTGCAAGAGGCGATTTTCCTGACGCGCTTCGCCAACAGTGTCACGGTCGTGCATCGGCGCGATACGCTGCGCGCCTCGACGGCGCTGCAAACGCGCGCGTTTGCCAACCCGAAGATCAGCTTCATCTATGACACCGTGATCGACTCGATCAACGGCGATCCGGCGCTCAAGACGACGAAATCGGTCACGCTGCGCAGCCTCAAGACGGGCGACGTGACCGAAAAACTGATCGATGGCGTGTTCATCTTCATCGGCTACGATCCCAACAGCACCGTATTCGGCACGCAGCTCAAGACCGACGCGGCGGGCTACGTGATCGTCGATCAACACATGCGCACCAACATCGGCGGCGTGTTCGCGGGCGGCGAAATCCATGACGACGTGTTCCGCCAAGCGATCACGGCAGCGGGACAGGGCTGCGCGGCGGCGCTGATGTCGATCAACTGGCTCGGTGAACACGCCGAGACGCTGCAAGTCTTGGACGACGCCAACGCGCCCGCGATCATCTCGTCGGGCAAAGGTTCAACGGGGGTGGCGCCCGCGCCGACAGCGGCGCTCACGTTCGAGGCGACGCCGATCCCCATTGGCGTGATAGCGAATGAACCAGAGCCAGTCAGCGGCGACTAAAATTTCAATCGCCCCTACGCACGTAGGGGCGATTGGTTGTCATGCGCCACAATCATGAGCTGCGGGTTGCAATGACGGATCCATTCGCTTTCGACCCCACCAAAGATTGGCACATCCACTTACAGTATGTGCGGCGCGAACACGGGCTATATCGGCGTTGGATCGTTCAACCACGCCACCCGTGCCAGCAATATCGATACGATGAAGCGCGTCACGCTGCGCGGCACGGGCGGCTTTCCCCTCACTGACAACTGCAACTCATCCGCGCCCCGCCCGACGGTCTCACACGTTCTGCAACCACGTTCAGCCCCCTTCCGTATACAATGACATTGCAGACCACACACGGGGATGGATCAACATGGCAAATCGCAATCGCACGGGCGATAACGCAGCGTCGAATGGCGGCAAGGGTTTCGTCTTGCGCGTCGAGAACGCGACCAAACAACTCAACGTCGGGGAAGTCACTGTCAACGCGCTCAATGGCGTCTCGCTCAATGTCGCAAAAGGGGAGTTCATTGGCATCATCGGGCCCTCCGGCAGCGGCAAATCGACGCTGTTGGGCTTGATCGGCGGGCTGGATACGCCCACATCGGGCAACGTCTACATCGACGGCATCGACATTACCGCGCTGAATGAGCGCGCCCTCACCCGGATTCGCAACGAAAAAATCGGCTTCGTCTTTCAATCGTTCAACTTGATCCCGACGCTCTCCGCGCTCGAAAACGTCGCCCTGCCTGTCCAGTTCAGCGGCAAGCGCCAATTCGATCCGCGCAAGCGCGCCGCCGAACTGCTCGGACATTTCGGCTTGGGTGACCGCCTCGATCACCGCCCGACGCAGCTTTCTGGCGGGCAGCAGCAGCGCGTCGCCATCGCGCGGGCGCTGTCCAACAATCCGCCGCTGCTGCTGGCGGACGAACCGACCGGCAACCTCGACAGCGCCTCGACTGAAATTGTCATGAACGCGCTGGAAGATATCCGCAAGCAGTTCGGCACGACCGTGATCATCGTCACGCACGATATGAGCGTCGCTGCACAGACGGATCGGCTGATCACGCTGATTGATGGTCATATCGCGGAGGACACCGATCCGCGTTCGACTGCGCAACTGACGGGCATCCAAATCTTGAAAGATAAGCGCGCGACGGGCGAACTGTCCGCCGCAGGCGGGCGTCATCCGATGGGCGGCGCATCGTGATCGAACGCCTCAATTTTTTTGTGCGTCATTCGGTCAATGATTTGCGCGTCAACGGACAGCGCACGTTCTTCTCGCTGTTGTGCATTGCAGCGGGCGTCGCGGCGATTGTCAGTCTCGGCACCCTGGCGGGCATGATTCAAGGGACGCTGGCGGGCAATCTGCAAACCAGCAACCGCGCCGATGTCCAGTTGGAGACGTTCGGCGGCTTTGAAGCGACCAACGCCGAGGTCGAGGCGCGCTTGAATACTGCCGTCGAAAGCGGTGATCTGATTGCGGAGACGGGCGGCTTATTCGCCGGTGGCAATGCCAGCTACAGCATCAGCCTAGCGGGCGTCGAAACGCTGCGCGCCTGGTTCGCGGAGAACTATCCGGGTTCGACGCTGACGTATCGCCTGCAAATTGCGCTGCCCGTGGAATTGTTCTTCGGTTCGGGTGCCGGCACGTCGCTGAGCTTGCCAGCCACCGGAGCCAACATCAATCAATTGTCGCCGATTGTGATCGAGGCGCAAAATTATCCGTTGTACGGCGAAATCGTCGCGCAGGATGGGACGCCGCTGGCGCAAATGCTGACCGCCGCTACCGATATCGTCTTGAGCAACCGCGCGGCGCGTGATTTGGGCGCGTCGGTGGGCGACACGGTGCAGCTCAGCGGCGCAGATGGCGATTTTACCGTGCGCGGCATCATCGATGATGCGCAGGAAATCACCAGCCCAACACAGACGTTAGAGGCGCTGTTCGGCTTCTATCTGCTCGATGTCAGCGCGTTGGAACAATTCTCAAGCGTCGAACCGCGCGTCAGCCTCGTATATGTCCGGCTGCCAGCGACCGCAATCACGCCAGAGGCGCTCAATGGTCTTCAAGTTGAGATGCGGACGGACTTTCCCTATTTGGACGCGACCACGACCGAAGATTTGCGCGCTTCTTATGCGCAGATCGCATCCAGCATCGACCAACTGACGGGCGTCATGGGCTTGGTGTCGATCTTGATCGGCAGCATCGGCATTGTGAACACGATGCAGGTGATCGTCCGGCGGCGCACGCTCGAAGTTGCCGTCCTCAAGACCATCGGGCTGCAAGGCAATCAGATTACGGTGTTGTTCTTGGTCGAGGCGCTCATCATGGGTGTGATCGGCAGCATCGCCGGAATTTTGCTCGGTTGGGCGCTGGTGTTCGTGATTCGCGGCACAGCGGAACGGCTCGTCGGACAGGCGCTCCCGTTCGCGCTCGATTTCCCCGCCGCCATCAACGGCTTGATCATTGGCATCGTTGTAACGGCAGTCTTCGGCTTCTTGCCGACGCTAACGGCGGGGCGCGTGCGTCCGGGCTTGGTCTTGCGTCCGAGCGAGAACATCATCCCGCGAACGGGCTGCTTGCCTGTGATTGGCACGCTGATACTGATCATCGTCGTTATGTCGCTGGTTGCCAGCACGATTTTGGGCAGCGTCAGTACCGCCTTTATCGTGATCATCGGCGCGTTCGTTGCGGCGGGCATCCTGTACGCCTTGCTGTCGCTGTTGATCTGGTTGATCGGGCGCTTCTTCCCGTCGTTCGGCATCGTGGACTTGAAAATTTCGCTGCGCCAGATGCTCGCCGGGCGTTCGCGCGCCGCTGTCACGTTGTTGGCGCTCGTGATTGGCGTGTTCTCGCTCAGTCTGATTACGTTGTTGGCGGATTCGGTCAATGGGTTGCTGCGCTATGCGCTGACCGAAGCCAGCGGCGGCAATATCGTGGTCAGCGCCGCCGATCCCGACCGCATCAGCGATATCGAGGCGATCTTGGATGGCTTCGACGGGACGAACAGCTACAGCGTCACGCGCAGCTATTCGCCGGAACTCGTTGGGCTGCAAGAGGGCGATACACGCCTATCGTTGGACGACTTGAACGCACGGTTGCAAGCGAACGCGGCGACATTGTTCCCGCTCGGCGCGCCTGGCGACTTCGAGGCGGGTGATTTTCTCAACGCGCTCTTGGAACAAATCGGCGCGCAAGACGTGAGCGCGGTCGCAGAAGCCACCATGCAGAGCGGGCGCAATCTTGCCCCCAGTGACGCGGGGGGACGCGTGATCATGCTTGCCGGAAATACAACCATTGATGCCGCCGGGATCAATCCGGGCGACCGCCTGATCTACAACTTCGATGGTGAAGAAATCGCCTACGAGGTGATCGGGATCGCTGCGCCCAGTCTGCTTGGCGGCGGCTTCGGCAGTTCAAACGTCACCGCGCCCGCCGACTCGTTCCCCGACGGTTTCGCGCCATCGACCACGTTAGTGGTCGCGGATATCGTTGATGAACGTATTCCCGAACTGCGGCGCGCATTGGGCGATGTTCGCGGCGCGTTTGTGATCGAAACTGCCGCGTTCACCCAATTGATACAATCGTTGTTGGGCGCGTTCACAGCGTTCCCGACGATGGTGGCGCTGTTGGGCTTGGTCGTCGGCGGCGTGGTGATCGCTAACTCGGTCGCGCTGACGACGATGGAACGGCGTAAAGAGATCGCCGTGATGAAGTCGGTTGGCTTGCAGCGGGAGCGTGTGCTGTTCATGATCCTGCTGGAAAACGGCATCTTAGGCTTGATCGGCGGGCTAATCGGCGTCGGGATCGGCTTGGTGGGGTTAGTATTTGCGGTGAGTACATTCCAAGGTCCATCGCAAGCCATTCCCTTTGGGACGGCGTTCGTGTTGATGCTGTTGTGTATTGGCGTCGCATTGTTGGCGGCGGTGACGACGGCATGGGGCGCGAGCGGAGAAAAGCCGCTCAACGTGCTGCGGTACGAGTAGCGTTAGGGTTCGCGCGTTGGGGGCGTTCCACCGGGACGCCCCTCCTATCCCCCGCCCTTCATTGTCTTGGCAACCGCCCTAATCAATTCTTCGACCGCTAACGGCTTCCCCAAGAAGATATCCGCGCCTGCATCGAGCGCCTGATGCGATTGGAAACCCGCCGTCGCGCTGGACACGACCAACAGCGGGACGCGCTTGGTCGTCTTTTGCTTGCGGACGTAACGCACGAGATCGAGTCCGTTCATATCGGGGAGCAGTAAATCGAGGACGATGGCATCGGGCATCTGCTGAAAGATAATTGCCAGCCCGCGCGCCACCGTCGTGACGCGCGTCACGACGAAACCCGCTTGTTGCAGCGCGATCTCGAACACCGCACCAACATCCTCATCCCCTTCGATGATCAACACCCGTTCGCCCTTGCCCAAGACGAGTGACGTTGGGATTGCCGGGTGGGACCCGGACTTGATCAGGTCAGCGGTCGTGGCGCTCGGTTTTGGCATTGGAGCAGCGGTTTCGCCCGTCTTATGCGTTGGTTTCGTATCCGACGGTTTAGTGGGCGGTTTGGATTTGGGCATCGGGATGGGGGTGTTCATCGCCGCTTCATCCGGCACGACCGCGAACGAGACTTGCAAGCGCAAGCGTCCAAGCATCAACTCGTCGCCGTGTCGCAAGCGGTATTCTTTGCCCGGTTCGCAGATCAAGTCGTTGAGGCGGGTGCCATTGGTGCTGCCCAAATCCTTGAGCATCAGTTTCTGCTCTTTGACGCCGATGACGGCGTGTTGGCGCGAGACGCCATACGAAAACGCACCATTCGTCGTCAGATCGATGGCGGGCGCGCCGCTGCTGGTGTTATCGCTGCGCCGCCCGATAATCATCAAGTCGCGGACGCGCACTTGCAGCGTAGACGCCGTGCCGACAAAGCGTAGTTCAATCACCCACGGCAGCGTTTGATCGAGGGGACCCGTAACGCGCTGCACCGGATTGATGATCGGATTATCGAGCGCCAGATGGCGCGTATGCTGTCCTTTGAGCGCGTCAGATTTGTTCGGTTCCGGCGGCTGTGAGTTGGACATCGACGATGGAGACATGGGCTTTTAAGCGCCGCTGATCAACTGATTGAACAAGATAGGCAGTTCGGACGGTTCAAACGGCTTGACCAAGAAGGCAGTTGCGCCCGCCTTGATCACCTCATCCTCGACATCCAAACCCGATGCGACGACGATGGGTTTTTCGGCAAAGGTCGCGTCGGCGCGCAGCCGTTGAACGACTTCGGTGCCGTCCATGTCGGTCAAGTGAAAATCGATTAGGAAAATATCCGGCTGACACTGATTGGCTTGCGTCATGACATCGCCGCCGCGCAGCGCGCTGAAGACCTCGAAGCCGTCGAGTTCCAACAACGTGCGAAGCAGTTTGACGATGGTCACATCATCATCTACGATCAAGACTTTGAACACGGCAATCCTCACGGTCTGGCGTAATGCGACGCTCATGCGCGTCTGCGCACGCTGGCAAGCAGCGCGTTCCAATGCTTATACTGTTCAGTGTAGCGCGATCTAGTGCGCCTGTCCATTGATATGCTGGGGGACAATTGATCTATAGGGCGCGAACAACGAAAAGAGGCATGGCGATCATGCCATGCCTCTTTATTTTAGGGTTCACCTCACCCCCTGACCCCCTCTCCACTGTGTAGCGAGGGGGAGGACATGTTTGGTTTTCTCCCTGATTCACCTCACCCCCCAGCCCCCTCTCCACTGCGTGGAGAGGGGGAGTTTCCGCCTTGTGTTCCCCCTCTCCACTGTGTAGCGAGGGGGTCAGGGGGTGAGGTTCTTGAAAAGGTGTCCTCCCCTCAGCCACTGTGTAGCGAGGGGGAGCAGGACGGCTCACGATGGATATGAAAGTCCCCTTTCCACGCAGTGGAGAGAGGATTTAGGGGTGAGGTGAAGCGATCCAAAACTCAGGTTAAATATCAGCGTGCCAGCGGCGCTGGGTGCATCGGGCGACCCACTGGGTCGCTCCTACTGGTGAATATCCGCCCCGCCCTTGTCTTTCTTTGCACGCGGCGTCTTTGCCTTCGCTGCGGCGGGCGTTTTCGCAGTTTTCGTCGTCTCCGGCGTGTGATCGCCGTTGGGCGGCGGCAGCACCGCGGCAGGAACGTCTTCGCCCATCAGCGCGCTCTTTACCGCGTCGTCGATGCGATCCACGAGGATGAATGTGAGCGACTCGCGGACTTCTTGCGGTAGTTCATCAAGGTCGTTCTCATTCTTATGCGGCAGAATGATGGTATCGACGCCGAAACGATGCGCCGCCAAGACTTTATCCTTGATGCCACCCACTGGCAGGACTTGCCCGCGCAAGGTGATCTCGCCCGTCATGGCGATGTTGCCGCGCACGGGTCTGCCCGTCAAGAGCGACGCCAGCGCCACCGCCATCGTCACACCCGCTGAGGGCCCGTCTTTGGGGACAGCGCCCTGCGGAACGTGCAGGTGGATATCGTTCTTCTCGAAGAACTCCGGCAAAATCCCGAAATCGCTCCCCTTGCTGCGAACGTAGCTGTAGGCAAGGCGCGCGCTCTCTTGCATGACTTCGCCCAACGTCCCCGTGTACTGGAAGCCCTTGCCGCCGGACATCTTGGTCGCTTCGACGAACAGGATATCGCCGCCGAACGGCGTCCACGCCAAGCCCGTCGCTACGCCCGGACGATCCGTGCGTTCTTCGATTTCGGTGCGATAGCCATAGCGCGGTTTACCCAACAGTTCTTTGAGCAGTTTGTTGTCGATGACCACTTTTTCGGTCTTACCCTCGGCGATGCGCGTCACGACCTTGCGCATTCCACGCCCGATCTCGCGTTCCAGCGTGCGGACGCCCGCCTCGCGGGTGTAATCGCGCACGAGGTCTTGCAGCGCGTCGCGCGTGACCGCGACTTCTTCGACGCGCAAGCCGTTCTCGCGCGTTTGACGCGGCACGAGGTAGCCCTCCGCGATGGCGATTTTCTCCATCTCGGTATAACCCGACAGTTGGATGATCTCCATCCGATCCCGCAGGGGACTCGGAATGGGGTCGAGTTCGTTGGCGGTCGTGATGAACATCACTTCGCTCAAATCGAACGCCACATCCAGATAGTGATCGCGGAACTCGTTGTTCTGCTCTGGGTCGAGGACTTCGAGCAGCGCGCTGGCGGGATCGCCGCGAAAATCGCGTCCGAGCTTGTCCACTTCATCGAGCATGATGATTGGGTTGCGCGACTCGGCGCGGCGGAGCGTTTGAATCAAGCGTCCGGGCATCGCGCCGATGTAGGTGCGGCGGAAACCGCGAATTTCGGCTTCGTCGCGCACGCCGCCCAGACTCATGCGAATGAACTTGCGTCCCATCGCGCGGGCAATCGACGCGCCCAACGACGTTTTACCGACGCCGGGAGGTCCGATGAAGCACAAGATTGCGCCTTCGCGTTCGCGGCGGATGCGATCTTTGCTCTCACCGACGGCAAATTCTGCGGCGCGATCCCGGCGCAGCTTGCGCACCGCCAAAAATTCGAGGATGCGCTCTTTGATGTCCTTCAGACCGTAGTGATCCTCGTCCAAGATCATGCGCGCGTGCGCGATATCGAGGTTGTCCTCTGTCCCCTTCGACCAAGGCAGCGAGGTCAGCCAGTCGAGATACGTGCGGATCACGCCGTATTCCGCTGCTGCTGTCGGGAGGCGCGACAGGCGGTCGAGTTCGCGTTCACCTTCTTTGCGCGCCTCGTCGCTCATGCCCGACTCGGCGATCTTCTTGCGGAATTCCTCGATTTCGAGGATTTGCTCGTCGCCTTCGCCCAGTTCGCGCTGGATGGCTTTCAACTGCTCGCGCAAGAAAAACTCGCGCTGCACCTTTTCCATCTCCGTTTGCGCTTCGGACTGGATTTTTCGCCCTAGTTCAAGGACTTCGAGTTCCTTGCTCAGCAGCGCCATCAAACTGCGCAGTTTGGCTTCGATGCTGTCCAGTTCGAGCAGTCGCTGTGCCTCGCCCAGTTCGATGCGGACATAGGTCGCTACCGTGTAGACCAATTGCAGCGGATCATCGACGTTGAGCGCCGATTGAATCAGTTCGCTGGGGATGGTCGGCACGAGTTCGGACAGGCGCGTGAACAACTGTACGACGTTGCGCGTGAGCGCCTCGATCTCGATGTTGGACTCGACCACTTCCGGCACAACGCGAACGATGCCGCGTAGATACGGCTCAGTACGCTCGTATTGATCGACGGTGATGCGCTGCAAGCCCTGTACCAACATCCGAATGGTGCCATCGGGCGCGCGGAACAAGCGATGGATCGAGGCAATCGTGCCGATTTTGTAAATTTCGTCCGGTCCCGGCGTCTCTTGCTCCGGGTTGTGCGCCGTCACCAACGCAATGAGACGATTGCCCGCGATGGCATCATCGACCAATTTGATGCTGCGCGGCTGTCCAACGGTGAGCGGCACAACGGTCTGTGGGTAAACGACCACGCCGCGCAAAGGCAGCACCGGCAGTTCTGCCGGGAATTTCAAATCCGAGAGCGCCGGATCGCCGTCGGGGATGCGGATCGATGTGATATCGTCCACGTCGTCGGATTGATCGCGGAGTTCAATCTCTTCATTATCCACGAGCAATTCCGGCAAGGGCGGAGGGGCAACAGTCTTTCGTTTCGCCATGATTTTTCCTCGATTACGGTGATCACAATCCCATGCGCCGCAATGGGAGCGCGGCGCGTCAGGTCGATGTGAAGCAAGTGATTTGGATGGTCAGCGCGCGTCCGATTGGGGACGACCGCCAGAGGGGGCGCGATCTCCAACGGGAGATCGCCCTCGCCAATCTCGACCTGATGATAGGCAGAGCAGATTGTTTGGGTATTGAAGTCAGTATAGACCGGATGCGTAAAATCTGCGTAAGAGATGCCCTCGACTGGGGGTAGGGGGCGTTAGAAAATGGATAGAATGGCGCAGTGACAAGGCAAGCGCATTCAAAACTCGTATTCGTCGTAGTCCTGACACAGCGTGATGGGCCCAGCATACGATTCGGCGGCTTCTGCCACCAGCGGCGTCGGATCGGTGTTCCACACTTGATAATGGATCAGGTACAACGAGCGCGCCCCCGCTTCGGTGGCGATCTCGCCTGCTTGCTTGGCGCTCGAATGTCCGAAGCCCGCGCCCGCCGCCTCGTGAATCAAAATGTCGGCGTCGCGCGCCAGATCGACCATCGCCGGAATCGGCTCGGTGTCGCAGGTATATGCCAAAATGCTGCCCGTGCGCTTGTTCTCGATGCGCAGCCCAATCGTTGGGATGAAATGGCGCGTCGGATAAGCCGTGATGCGAAAATCCTCGTTCTCCAACACCGGCGCGGCGCTGCGCTCCAAGACGCGATGCGGCGGTACGGGGAAGAAATTGGGCCACGTATCCCACGCGAACATGATCATCATGTCTTCGATGCGATTGATGCAGTGGTTCAGCCCATAGATCCGCAGCGGCTTTTGACGTCCCAACAGCCACATGTGCATGAGCATGTTAGGAAAGCCCGACACATGATCGGGATGAAAATGCGTCAGAATCACGTCGCCCAACTGCTCATCGGGGATGGCGAGCTTGTGCATCTTGCCAAGCGGATTGGTGCCGCAGTCCACTAAAATGGGGCTACCGCTGTCTCCGATGAGTAAAAAATGCGTGTTATCGTGTCCTGCATCCGAGACTGCTGCTGCCGTCCCCAAGATAATGATCCGCGCCATGCCGCGTCCTCGGTGTGTGCGCGCCCGATGATGGAAGCCCCCGCGCGCTGATGAACCTTTCACATTATAGCGAGATCGCGCGCGCGCGGGGTTGCCAAATGGTTAGAATTGTTGAGATTAGTTTATGATCAGGCGAGATGCGGGGCAATAGCGATGAAAACGATGGCGGTCACATTCAATGTGCCGGAAGATTTGGTCAAACGCGCGAACGATGAAGTAGGGGCGCATTGCGACGCGCCCGTGACGACGGGCGGTTCACGAACGAGTGTGGGAGCGTATTCCCTGTCGAGCTGCGCTCCCAACCTCAAACGTTCTTACCCGCCCAACGCCAGCCGCACGACCAGCGGCGTCACATACGCCTCTAACAGCGCCGCGATCAGCAAGCCCGGAATGATGATCCCCAACGCCAGCTTAAGCATATCTGTGAACGCCAGCGTCCACGCCGCGCCAACGGTGCTGTTCTCTGGCACGCGCGTCACGACCGCGCCCAACCGAACTGCCGCCGCTGTCGCAATGATGATCACGGGAATTTCGATCAGCCCATGCGGGAACAGCGCCGCCAGTAGAAAGAAGGGGCTGTAGCCCGCCGCCACCACCTGCGTGAGCAGATAGCCGAGAACGACATAGGTCAGCGGCGTCAGCACGAGCGCCCCCACGCCAAAGGTGAACATCGCCAAGAGCGCCGCGCCGAGCAAGATGCGCCCGTTTTGCCAAGCGATGCTCAATACTGGACTGCTGCCCAACAACAAGCCTGTGTATTGGTCAATCGTGCTGCCCACGTCGCCCAAGGGCATGTTGCGCGGCAAATTCAACTGCCACGCGGGCAGCAAACCGATGATGATGCCGCCAATGAGCGCGAAGGCGAACCATCCAACCGTGAAGCGCCCCGCCAAACCCAAGCGTGCCAACGCCCCACGCACGCCGCGCGCATACCAATCCGCAATGTTGAGCGCGGGCGTACCTTTGGTATCCACGCTGCGAATGCTGTTGCCAAAGCGCCGGATCATCAATTTCAGCTTCAGCGAGTCGAGGTTGCGCCCCAACAATTCTTCGCGGTTGAATACGCTGTTGCCAACGCGCAGCAGCAGCAGATTGACGACGACCATCCCGGCGATGATCGCCCACAGCGCGCCGATGCCATTGGGCGACTCGGCGTCCGGCGCGAGGAACATAATCGCGCTCTCACCCTGAATGATCAGTGTCATTGGGATGATGATGAAGCTGGCGAGCAGGTTGGCGGCGCGCGTGCTGGTCGTCAGGCTGCTGACGACGACCGCACCCGTAATCATGACCAACGCCTGCACGGTGGTAAGCAGGATGATTTGGATGATCAGCGCGGCGGGCGGACGCCATTGCAGTTCGCCGCCGAACAAACTGAGCAGATAGACCGCCATACCGCCGTAGCTGGACACCAACGGCGGGATCATTGCCGCCAACGTCTTGCCGATATACAGTTCGGTGTTGGTCAGTGGGGTACTCAACAGCGGTTCGAGGCTGCGCCGTTCTTTTTCTCCGACGAATGTTTCGAGCGCGATCACCAGTGAAATCGAGATTGGGAAGAAGCCGACGATCATCAGCAGAAATGGGATCGTGCGTTCCCCGACGATCTGCGCGCCGAAATCCTCGACAAAGCCGGCGAACTGCCCGGCGACGAACTGTGCCAGCGACGGGAATAAGAAGGTCAGCACGACAATCGGCCCGATGATGCGCCAATCGCGGAAGCTGTCGCGCACTTCGCGCCGCGTGATGATCAGCGCGTTGGAGAGCGTTTCGCGCGCGGTGCGACGTTCTTCGATGATCATGGACGGCACATTCAGCGACGGGATCGCCGTCGTGCCGGTGTCGAGTTTAGCGGAGATGTTCACTAGCGCCCCCTTGCTGTTCTTCATCCTCTTTGACGACTTGCAGATAAATTTCTTCGAGCGTTTGCGACTGGCGCGCGACGGTCACGACCTCGATGCCCAAGCCGAGCAAGCGCCGCAAGAGCGCCGGATTGGTCGTCTCTGGCGTCGGCACGCGGTAGCGTACCCAATCGATCCCGCTGTCTTCAACCGTGACCATTTCTGCGATGTGGGCGAGCGTACCGTTCAGTTCACCCTGTACGCGCAGTTCCATCAGCGGCTCACCGACGTAATGCAGCGCCAGTTCCTCGAAGCTGCCCTGCGCAATGATACGCCCGTGCCGGATGATGGCGATGCGATCCGCCAGTTGCTCGGCTTCGGTCAGGTTGTGCGTGGTCAACAAGAAGGTGCGATGATCGCGCCGCAGCTCGATGATCGCGTCGCGTACTTGCTTGGCGGACTGTGGATCCATGGCGGACGTGGGTTCGTCCAACAGCAGCACCGGGGGATCATGCAGCATGGCGCGCACAAGTGCCAATTTTTGCTTCATGCCCTTGCTGTATTCGCCCAACTGCTTTTCGAGTGCGAACGTCAGCCCGAAGCGTTCCATCAGATCGAGCGAACGCCGCTTGCGATCCGCCGCCGACAGATGATAGACGCGCCCGAAGAAGTCGAGATACTCGACCGCCTTCATGCGCTCGTACAACCCATGCTGTTCCGTCAGTACGCCGACGCTGGCGCGCACTTGCGCCGATTGGCGCACGACATCGTAGCCCGCCACCCGCGCCCATCCCAACGATGGGGCGAGAATACTGGTCAACATGCGGACGGTGGTCGTCTTGCCCGCGCCGTTGGGTCCCAGCAACGCCAACACCGTCCCGGCAGGGACATCCAAGTTCACGCCGTCCACCGCCAAGAAGTTGTCGTAGTACTTGCTCAATGCTTGAGTCTGGATCATGATCTTTCGCTGTCCTTCCGCGCTGTCTTTCTGCGCCATACGTTTCATTATCGTACAGGGCGCTTGTGAACGGCATAAATTTTTTGTGAGGATCGCGGAGGCGACCCATGACAACTGTCCAAATCAGCTACAATGAAACTATCATTAAAGGTCAAACCATGCCGACAATTTTATATCTCACCCATTTCGCGCCCATCCCGCTGCGCAGGGGCGCGGAAAATCGCACATATCAAATTTTATTCGATCTACAAGCCGCTGTTGGGGATAAAAACGTTCATGTTTTCGATCTGACGGCGCTTAAAAACACATCCCATCGTAGGCTGCGGCTGCCGTGGTGCGTCCAATATGCGCTGTATCGGCTGCGCGTCATTGGGCGCGAAAATGTTTACCGTATCTTTGCCGAAACTCATTTTACCATGCACAAATTCGATCATCCGCTGTTGTTGGAGCGATATCGCGCGGCGTTTGAAGCCGTCCAACCCGCGCTGGTGGTCGTGCAGCACTCCGCTTGTTTGTGGTCGCTCCCGTTTCAGCACGCACGGGGCATTCCCACGCTGATCTGTACCCAAAATTTCGATTCGCTCGACAATGACGCCGACTTGACGCGCAAACAAATGCTCAACGTCGCGCTCGGCGACTTGGCGACGGAAATTCACGCGCTCCGCCAGTACGATGCGCGGTTGTTCATCTCCAAGATCGAGACCGCCTTCACCAATGGGCTGGGTTATCCTTCATTATATTATCCTTATGCGCCCGTCGGCGCGATCCGGGCGTTTTACGCGGGCGTGCGCGCGCGGCGGCTGGCATCCGTTCAGAAGCGCGGCACGTTCGTCATGCTCGGCACGGCGGAGCATCTGCCGATCCGCGATGGGATGATCTGGCTCTTGGCACAGATCGAGCGGCATGGACTGCCCGACGGCGCACGGTTGATCGTGGCGGGCAAAGGGACGGACACGCTGGTGGCGGGGCGCACCCTGCCCGGCGTCGAGTGTCTCGGCTGGCTGAACGAGGAGCAGCTTAGCGATCTGCTGGTGACAGCCGATGCCATGCTGCTGCCCAAATTTCGCGGCTTCGGCAGCGCCACGCGCGTCGCCGAGATGGCGCTGGCAGGGCTGCCGATGATCGCGTCCGATTATGTGACGCAGGCGCTCGACGCACCGCCCTCGCTGATTGCCGTGCCGCCGATTTGGGACGCATGGCGCGCAGTGATGGAACGCTTGATGCGCGACGATGCCATGCCAGCGGCGGACGATCCGCCAGCCGAGTCGCCATCGGCGCTGACGACGCTTGTTCAGTCGTTGTTATAGGCGCGGTTGAAGCGTCCGTAACCCGCACGAGGGTTTGGCGTGCCAAACCCATATCTCCTCCATCAGCCGTGTTCCAATGACGGGTTAGGGTGCTAGTGCAGGCAGTTCGCGCCAGATGACGAACAGATTGAGGGCGATCAACGCCACCGGAAATAACGCCGCCGCCCCATCGCGTAGGGGCGTCCTGCTGGGATGCTCGTCGTCGCCACGCCCGATGCGCGCGAACACCCAACCCGCCACGGTGTCCCAACCCAACGCCAGTACGAGGGCGATGGGAATCAGCGCCGGAAACAGGTAGCGCCCCTGAAATTGGATGAAGGTCACATTGTAGATGATCATCTGCGCCGTCGTTAGCGCGAGCGCCGCGATCAATGTCACCCAGACCGCACGCCGCCACCGCTTAGCTTCCAGATGCTCATTCGGTGCATGGGTCATCCTGCCCGGACGCGCAACGACGCTGATCAGCCATCCGACGACCGCCACCAGTATCAGCACGCCGATTAGCGCATATGCCCATGTGGGCAGCGGGCGCGCCATCCAGCCGAACTGCCCCCAAAAGCTGTTGAATGTCGTCTGGAATGCCCGGCGCAAATATTCGTTCGTCCCCACTTCCGCGATCAGCGCGGCGGTGCGCGGTTGCCCGACCACGACGGCATCGTGCGCGGCAAGTCCGAGGAAATCCGCGCCGCCGTACACGCCGAGATTGCGCGCCCACCACAGCGCGCCGAATGCCAGCGCGGGAACGAGGAACGCGATCCAGCGGCGTACAACCTCACCCCGCTGCCCTCTCGTCGTACCGGAGAGGGGTGGGATCGAACCCGCCAAAATCGCCAGCGGTACGACGCCCGCCAACCAATAGATCGTCGTCTTGGTCAAGAAGCCGATGCCGACGATCCCCCCCGCGACGATCCAGCCACGCAGCCTGCCGGAACGCAGCGTTATTGTGACCGTCAACAGCGCCAAGCCGACGAGCAAATCTGCCAGCGCATCGTTGTTGACCGACGCCATGATCGCCAATCGCTGCGGCACGAACGCGATCAGCGCCGCCGCCGCCAACCCAACGCCCGCGCGCGCTGGATATAGCGTCCGCGCGATGCCGAAGGCGCACAAGATCGATCCCGCGCCCAAGACGACCGACAGCAAGCGGATTGCCGTCAATGAGCCGTCGAACAGCGCATACGGAATCGACGCCAACAGATAATACAGCGGCGGCTGATGATCTTCGTATTCGATGCTGTCCAGTCGCGCCAGTGTCTCCAGCGCGAATGACTGACCGCGTAGGGTGTCGAGATAGGCTTGATCGTAATCGCCCGCCCTAATGATCGGGCAGCAGCCTTGCGCCGCGACTTGCGCGATGTAGTTGTAATGCGCGGGTTCGTCGGGCGCTTGCCATGCGGGCGTGCGAACGGCATACGCCGCGCCGAGCGCGAGATAAGCGAAAACGATCAGCACCACAACGCCGCTGATGGGCGTGGCTCGTAAACGGTTGTTGGGGTTTGTCGTCAACCTTGACCTCCGGTTGTCTGATGCTTTCGGAATGCACTATACTCTAACCTAAGTTTTGGATAGGGTCTAAACCGTTCACCTCACCCCCCCAACCCCCTCTCCACGCTGTGGAGAGGGGGAGCAGGACAGGTCACAACGGGTTTGAAAGCTCCCTCTCCATGCAATGGAGAGGGGGTTGGGGGTGAGGCGAAGCGATCCAAGACTCAGGTTACTCTAAGTTATAACGATTGAAATGTGCCAATGACGATGAGGGATAGCGCATGTCCGTATCAGACGACCTCCAACGTGCCTACCAGTTGATCAAGGCGGGCAAGAAGGATGAAGCCACCAAACTGCTGATTCCGATTGTTCGCGCCGACAACGATAACGCCGATGCGTGGTGGCTGCTTGCCAACGCCGTCCCCAAAGCCGATCAAGCCCGCAACGCGCTTAAGCAGTTCGTCAAGCTGCGCCCGGACGACGAACGGGCGCGCAACCTGATCGAACAACTTGAACCTGCGCCGATCAAGCCCGCAGCGACGCCCGCGTCCACGACCTTCGACGATGATCCCTTCGGCGTGAGTGCCATGCCCGTCGGCATCTACCAAGATAACCCGTTTGGGGACGAACCGCCCGACGAGGATGTCTGGGACGATCCGTTCGCGCCGCTGAGCGATGCGCCAGCAGGGAATGACCGTTCCGCGCGCGCGTCGAACGATGATCCGTTCGCAAATATCTCGTTCGGCAGCGATTCATTCGATGACGACGATGTACCTGTCGCGCCATCCCCACCGATGACCAACGATGAGTCCCTGTTCATGCCACCGGAACGCCGCCCAGAGTCGGGGCGTTCATCGCGGCGGACTCGTTCGGGGTCGTCGGATCGTCCGGCATCGTCGAACGATGATCTGTACTTCGATGATGATCCGTTCGATCCGGCGAAAGACAATCTGCCGCCCAAACCGCGTTCTGCTGCCCGTAGCGGCACGAGCAGCGGCAAAAATTCCAATCGAACATCCTCTAACGCCGCCAAGTCGAGCCAGAGCGGCGCGCGTCCATCGAGCGCCAAGAGTGGGGGCAAAGCGGGCGCAGCATCCGCCCGAAAAGCGCGCAAGCCCAAAGATATCTTGATTGTGGACGATTTTGCGAACGATCCATTCGCGGCGGGCGCTGATATCTCCGCCAAACAGACGCAAACCGGCTTGGAGCGACTGCTCACGATTGGGCTGTTCGTGATTTTGCTGGCGGGCGTCGGCGTGCTGGCACTCGTGCTGATCAACAACAATCGCAACCCTGTCGGCTCGATAGCGGCATCGCTGGTGGCGACGCTGCCAAGCGATGCGCTGGCAACCCCGGCATCGGGCGTCAACGTGATGGGCGCGGGCGGCGAACTGGCGGACTTGGCGCAGACATTGGTCGCCAATCCCAACGCGGCGGGCGCGCTCATGTCCACCGTTGCCGCTGATCCCGCTCGTTTGGGGACGCTGATGGCACAGGCGACCTTCATTCCCGGTTTATCCGACATGCTGACATCAATCCCGCTGGGCGAACTGGCGCTGACGATTGCCGCCGATCCATCGCGCGCGGACGATATCGTGGCGACGGCGGTCAACGCGGTGTTGGGGGGACAGGGCGTCCCGTTGGAACTGCTGTCGGCGTTCTTGCCGAGCGGCGTCAGCCCCGAAGCCCTTGAGACGCAGATTGCAGCGGGGATCGGATCGAGCGATGGTGGCGTGATGCCATCGGATGCGAACTTGCGCGGCGCGCTGGAAATTGGGGTGACGATGCGCGGGACGGTCGATACCTTCATCGATGATCAATGGTCGCTGTCCGGGCGCGGCGGCGAGTCGATCAGCATCAATCTACGCAGTTTGGGGGACGAACTCGACCCGCAGTTGTTCCTCTACGGCTTCGACAGGCGTGTGATCGCGCAAAACGACGATATCGACCGCAGCGGCGGCGATTTCAATTCGCGCATCGAAGTGACGCTGCCCGCTGAAGGGACATACTTCATCATCGTGAGCGCGTTTGGACAGGGCGGAGATTACGAATTGGTCGTGCGCGGAGAATAAAAGGGCGATTTCACCCTAAGAGACCATTTGAGAAGTTTTTTTCACCTCACCCCCCGACCCCCTCTCCACTTCGTAGAGAGGGGGAGGTGGTAGTTTTCAAACGGCATCTATAATCCGCTCTCCATGTGGAGAGCGGATTTAAGGGTGAGGTTGGTGCTTTTCAAATCATCTCTTAATCGCCCGCCACGCCCGCCGGCGCTTCCGACACCACTGACGGGAGCGAGACCGTCGCCAGCGGCGCGGGGACAGGCGCGCCCTGCACAATAACCCAATTGCGCAATGGTGCGCGCGCCAGCATCAGCCCCGCCGCGATGATCATGCCCACCGCGTTGAACGTGATCGCCGCTTGGACGCCGATTTGCGAAGCCACGAAGCCGATCCACAGCGCCGCGACGGGCTGCAAGCCGAAGCTGACCATGTTGAATAGGCTCATCACACGGGCGCGCATCTCTGGCGGCGCGTTGAACTGCATCATCCCCATGGTCGTGCTGATCACCGACGGCATGGCGAGTCCTGCGACGAACAAGCCGAGCATCGACAGCGGCAGGATGCTGCTTTGTCCCAAGACCAAAAAGCCGACGCCCGCTGCCATCATCGCAACACTGAGCATCACCCCGATACGCCGCTGCGCCTGCATCAGCGGGGCGAAGATCAGCACCCCGACCAGCGCGCCTGCGCCCGACGACGACATGAGCAAGCCCGCCGTCGCCGCAGTGCCGTTCAACACATTTCCCGCGACCGCCGGGAGCATACTCATGACGATGGCAATGCCGAAAAAGGTCGCCATCGCCGCAAACATCAGCATATCGCGCTGACGCGGTTGCGACATGACGAATGTCCACGCTTCCCGGAATCCGCCCAACGCGCTGCCACCCGTGACGCGGCGCTGCTCATGAACGGCGCGCACGATCAACAGGCTGACGATCACAGCGGCGAAACTGACGCCGTTGAGGAAGAACGCGATGCCCGCGCCGAACGCGCTGACCACCAAGCCCGCCAGCGCGGGACCCAATGTCCGGCTCACTTGCATGATCGTGATGAACAAATTGATCGCGCGGCGGACTTCATCGCGTCCGGTTAGGTCGTTCATGAAGGCTTGTATGGCGGGCAAATCGATAGCAGACAAGATGCCCAAGAGCAAACTGAGCAGATAGACGTGCCAGATTTGGATGCTATCGGTCAGCACGAGCGCCGAGAGGACGAACGCGAGTACCATCATGCCGGCTTGAGTGAAGATCAACAGCTTACGACGGTCAAAGCGATCCGCCCACGCGCCCGCCCACGGACTGAGCAGCAGCAGCGGCAGCGACGACAGCACCGTCGCAATGGCGAGATCGAACTCGCGTCCCGTGATTTCCCAGACGACCCAACCGAGCGCCGTCTGTTGCAGCCACGTCCCAATCAGCGAGATGGTTTGTCCGCCGAGATAAATCCGAAAGTTGCGATTCCGCAGCACCGAAAAATTTGCCGTCAGTGTATTCAAGACCGACATGCTGTACCTCAATTGGCTGTGTTTGGGATAGATGATTGTAATGCATGAGTGTAGACGCTCCCGCGCGGGCTGCGCTTACGTAAGCCGTAAACATCCATTTGAAATGCAGCCGTTTTATCGTTCGCCGCTTAGGACAGGGTGTCGGCGCGGGGCTGTCGCTGTGTGTTGGTCGCATCCACTGCCCGATGTGGTATTTCCGCCAGAATGTTGGGATAATCATCGTCATTGATGAATAAATGCACCTTTCACAAGGATGATGATGCGCCAATTTCTATCTCAGAGCGTTCAAGCCCTGCGTCCGTCCGGCATCCGCCGCTACTTCGATATCGCGGCGACGATGGAAGATGTCGTCACGTTGGGCATTGGCGAACCGAGCTTCGTCACGCCCGAACCGATCATGCGCGCCGGGATCGCATCGTTGGAGCGTGGCGCGACGGGGTACACCAATAACAGCGGTTTGATCGAACTGCGCCAATCCATCGCGCGCTACATTCAGCGTTTGTATGGCGTCGAATACAACCCCGCTGATGAAGTCCTCGTCAGCGTCGGCGTGAGCGAGGCGTTCTGGTTGGCGCTGAAAGCGATCCTCGATCCGGGCGATGAAGTCTTGGTTGTCCAGCCCGCCTTCGTCGCCAACTGTGCCGCTGTCAGCATGGCGGGCGGCGTCCCTGTAACAGTGGATGCGCGCGTCGAGGACGATTTCCAAATCACGGGCGCAGCGTTGGAAGCCGCCGTGACGGCGCGCACGAAGGCGATCCTAATCAGCTATCCCAACAACCCGACGGGCGCGATCATGAGCCGCGAACGGCTGTTGGAAGTTGCCGCCGTCGCGGAGGCGCACGATTTGGTCGTGATCTCCGACGAAATCTACGAACGCCTCATCTACGGCGTGCAGCATACCTGTTTCGCGTCGCTGCCCAACATGCGCGAACGGACGATTTTGTTGAGCGGCATGAGCAAATCGTTCGCCATGACGGGCTGGCGGATCGGTTATGCGACCGCGCCCGCTGAAATCATGGAGGCGATCCGCAAGCTGCATCAATATTTGATCATGTCCGCGCCAACCATGGGGCAGTATGCCGCCATCGAGGCGCTCGAACACGGCGAAGATGCCGTCGAGTCGATGCGCCAGCAGTATGACCGCCGCCGCCGCCTGATCGTGGATGGCTTCAACCAATTGGGGCTAACCTGCTTCGAGCCGCGCGGCGCGTTCTATGCCTTCCCGTCGATTGCCAGCACGGGCATGGATGATGAGACGTTCTGTGAGCGCGTGCTGTACGAGGCGCGCGTGGCAGTCGTGCCGGGCAGCGCGTTCGGGGCAAGCGGCGCGGGCTTCATCCGTGCCAGCTACACCAACAGCGAGGAAAACATCCAGATTGCGCTGGAACGGCTGACCCGCTTCATGCACCAGCACGGCTAGAAGTAGGCGGAAGGCATGAGGACTGAGGCGAAAGTAAGCCACCCGCGATCAGCATGGTTTTCCGCCTCATCCCTATAACTGAATGACAAACGGTCTAGCCATGTGGCTAGATTTTGTCTGACCCTGCCAATTTTCCCCCACAGCACATTTTCATCTGTAGTGTCGTAACACGCATTGTATGGTACGCTCGTCCTATGGCGGTGTGGGCAGGCACACCGTTGTTCTGGGGTTACATCATTCATGATTTTAAACAGGAGTTTTTCGATGCCAAAACGGCTTATCTCACTCGTTATCATTCTGTTTGCGCTGGCGCTTTGGACGCGCATCGCCCCCATCGAGACTGTGCGCGCGGCGACCACCATCACGGTCAATACCGATGTTGACGCTGATCCGCCCGATACCACCGACGGCGCATGTTCCGTGCGCGAGGCACTCATCAACGCCAACGATAACGCGGCGACGTTCGCCGATTGCGCGGCGGGCGACGATGATGGGGATTTCATCTTCTTGGATTTGCCCAACGACACCGAGATCACGTTGGTCGCTAACCTCCCCGATCCGACGGAAAGCGTGACCATCCAGGGGCGCGAATACGTCGTGCAGATCGATCTCGAATTCAGCACCGACGGGATCGACGTAGCGAACGGCGTGACGCTGACGCTGCACAACGTCTACATCGACGGCGACGACGATTTTGGTGATCCGATCCCTGACAACACGATCAGCGTGGAGGCGGGCGGCACGCTGATCTTGGATCACGTTGAGCTGACGAGCGGCAACGGGAGTATCGGCGGCACGATCCATAACGAAGGGGATATCCAAGGTCAATTCGTCCAAATCTACAACGGGGACAGCGACGACCAGGGCGGTGCGATTTACAACGACGGCACCGGGACGATTGACCTGTCGATCTGCGGTTTCTTCGATAATTATGCCGTAGACGATGGCGGCGCGATCTACAATGAAGGCACGCTGGTACTGAATGAATGCGAGTTGAGCTATAACGTTACCGGCAGCGACGGTGGCGCGATCTACAATGCGGGTACGCTGTCCATCACCGATACCTTATTCGATGAAAATCAAGCGTCGGGCGATGGCGGTGCCATCGCGTATGTGTCGGGCGCGACGACCACGATCAAGCAGTCGATCTTGGACTACAATTACGCTGATATCGGCGGTGGGATTGCGTCGATCTTCATTGAAGCGATGACAGACACGCGCGCGCCCATCACAGGGGCGCTCTTGCTCGATGAAGTGGTGCTGACCAATAATTTTGCCACCACGAATGGCGGCGCTGTCTACATCGCTCCACAAACCAACGCGGTCGTGATCACCAACAGTTCACTCATCGATAACACCAGCACTGCGGGCATCGGTGGCATCTTCCTAGATGGTGGTACTCTCACCGCTTACAATACGACAATTGCTTATAATTTGGGTGCTGGGGTCGAAATTGGTGAAGATGCAACCGCCGATTTCAATCACCTGACCTTCGTATCCAACGGCAACACAAATATCAGCGCGAGCATCGATGCGACGCTGACGCTCGCCAACAGCGTGTTCGCCTTTACGACCACCAACTGCGTCTTTGACGGCGGCGCGACCATCAACCTGTCCGGCGGCAACCTGTCGGGAGATAGCTCGTGCGGTTTTGGCGGCGCGGGCGACAACGCGACGCTCACGTTCGGTTCAATAGGCTTCTTTAGCGGCTTCGGCTACAGCGTGGCGCTCGAATTTGACAGCGACGCCATCGATTTTGCTACGGCTGCTGCCCCGGCTGACATCGGTGACATGGACGCCGATAGCAACACCGCCGAAGATGTTCCGTTCGATGGGCGCGCCGATGGCTTCGCACGGCAAATCGGGACGGCGCGTGACAGCGGCGCATTTGAGTACAATCCCACTGCGCTCGATTTCGTCGTGGATCGCGCCGACGACGGTTATGCGGGCGCGTGTACTGCGGCGGCGAACGACTGCACGCTGCGCGGCGCGGTCAATCTATCCAACTACAACGCTGGCACCGATACCATCACCTTTGCGCCGAGCGTGACCGAAATCGTGTTCGATCCGGTGTCGGCACTGGGCTTCTTCAATCGCATCTCCAGCTACCTCATCTTCGATGAAACGGTGATCGATGGTCCCGGCATCGATGAACTGACCATCGCGCAAGACAAACTCGATACGACGTATTACCCGCTGTTGGGCGCATTTGAACACAGCATTTTTTTCGTCAACAACGTGGTTTCCGGTCCCTTCGTCACGGACGCGCGGGGTCGAATGCCCGTCACCAGCGCGCGCGGGACGGCGATGCACAAGCCGGCGGCTGGCGGTGTGCCATTGGAAGATTTCAACGTGATCATTCGTGGGCTGACCATCGTGGGTGGCTCGGACTTGTCGGGCGGCGCGGTAGAGTTCTTTGCATTCGACCCCTTTAAACCGCTCACGGATCGCGATGCACTGCCGGAAACGCAAACATCGCTGCTGCTGCAAGATATGCACTTTGTGAGCAACGAGGCAATCTCTGGCGGCGCGGTCACGTCTACCGCGTTCGGCGCGCCGCTGATGGTGCGCAACAGCACCTTCACTGACAATACAGCGCTGGCGACGCTCAATTGCGGCTGCACGTTGAGCGAGAAGCGCGCGGGCGACGACAAACCCGTCGAAGGCGGTTTTGGATTCTTCCCCGTCATCCCAGGTTCGGGCGGCGCCATTGCCTCGTATGGGACGACGCTGCAAGTCTTCGACAGCACCTTCGATGGCAACCGCACGGGCGATTTTGGCACCGGCGGCGCGATCTACGCCACATTCATCGATTTGGGCGCTCTGACTGTCACCGCGCCGCGCGTCCCTGAGGTGCCTGTTTTCGGCGTGCTGATCGTCAACACGACCTTCAACGACAATCAAAGCTATGGCGGCGGGACGCTGCCGCTCTCGTTATTCCGCGATGCGTCCCCCAGCGGCGCGGGCGGCGCGATCTACAGCGAAGCCGATATCTTCATGAATCAGGTCACGTTTGCGGGCAACGACTCCGAGTACGGGTCGAGCCTCTATGTCACGACACCGGGTTTCCTGACGCTCGAAGCGCGCGCGCCGCTAGATACAGTGCAAATCGTCAACACGATCTTCGCAGATGGGACGCTGAACAATAACTGCGACATCGATTTCGATTATGGTATCAACCTGGTCAACGTGCTGTCCGACGATGATACATGCGACGGCATCGCCACCGATCTCGCCGATATCGGACTTGATCCGCTCGGCTTGCAGGACAACGGCGGACCGACGGCAACGATTGCATTGACTGAGGACTCGGGTGCCATTAATGCTGGCAGCGAGACTTTGGTGCCTGATCTGTTCGATCTCGACGGCGATACGGATTACGATGAGCTGTATCCGTTCGATCAGCGCGGCATCGGCTTTGATCGGTTTGTCGGCTGTGCGGTCGATATCGGCGCGTTCGAGTACCAGATCGATCTGAACTGTGGCAGCGATTTGACTGGGACGATCCTAACGGACGATGCGGCGTTCCTGACCGATCCGATCACGGGCGGCATCGATGTGACCGAAGGCGCGACCATTGGCGATCTGTTCTGTGTCGTCCTCGACCCCGAACCCGCCGACGATGTGACCGTCACCGTTCAGGTTGCCGCATCCGCCAGCCCGACGATTGGGTTGGTCGATCCTGCTGCGCCGCTGGTCGTGAACAGCTTCTTCGATGTCTTCTTTGATGTCAGCGCGGTCGATACGACCGTTTGCAACGCCGACCAAATCTTGGGCGTGACTGCGCCGTTCAGCACGACCGATGCCGCCGGGACGCAAACGTATAGCGCCGCGATTGAAGTGGTCGATAGCGATGACGACGTGATCACGTCCAGCGATGTCGATGTCTACGATCCGGGCATGACGATTTCGCCCATGGCGCACAATCCGGTGCAAGAGGGCGCGTCCACCAGCTACACCGTCGCGCTGTCAGGTCCCCCCGGCATCCGCGCCAACACACTGATGGGTTACGAGACGGTCACGCTCAATCTGCGCGGCTACAACTCCCGCTTCGCCACACCGTCGCCGCTCAGTCTGCCTTTCACCCGCGCGAACTGGAGTGTTCCGCAGACGGTTACGGTGTTGGCGAACAACGATAACGTCCATCGCGGCGGTATTTACAACAATCAGATTCAGAATCAAGCGTCGTCCAACGTGACCGCGCCATTCGACTCGCGCTATGGCGGGGCAGGTCCCAATGTCGCACCGGGCATCGCGCGCGTTCGCATCGTGGATAACGATCTGGTCGCGGGCGAACCGCTGACGCAGGAACAATACGACGCGCTGAACTTAGCGGCGTGGCTCGACCTCGCGCCGACGGGCGCGACGGCGCTGGAAGGCAACGCGGCGCTGGTGCTGCAAGTACGCATCGCAGGGCAGCCGCTGGATGGCGAGCATGTCGTGATCGACCTGAGCAGCCTGCTGGGCGTGACGGTCACGCCATCGCAGTTGGTCTTCACGGCGAACAACTGGGATGTGTATCAGCCCGTGGTGATCGGCGCGCCGTTGGACGAAGCGAACAGCGGGCTGTACAGCGTGCCGCTGCAAGTGGTGGTCAACGGGGCGGAAACGACGGCGTTGGACTTCGTAGGCGCGGCGGACGCGGTGCAAATCAGCATCGCGGACGATCCGGCACTCATTCCGCCGATTGTGAACGTGCCAGAGCAGCCGGCACCCGCCTTTGTCCCCGTGCCGGAGACGAACACAAGCGCCGAAGGGACGACGACGGAATAACGAGACAACCGCACCGCTAAATTCCCTTTCCTTGTGGAGAGGGAATTTTCCCGACACCCATCTAGGGTCTGTCTGCAACCTCTGAAACCTCACCCCCCAATCCCCGTACCGGAGAGGGAAAGCGAAGCGCAGCGGGGGTGAGGTCGAACAAAACAAGCGAAAATCGAGTTTGCAGACACGCGCTAATTGGGTGAACGCGGCGCGCGGAATCGAAAGGGCGTCCACTATGGGACGCCCTTTCGATTCCAGCGCTATCGCATCAAAATGAGTGGAGAGGGATAATCGCTGCCCAAAAAGGGTGAGCGATGAACGAGCAGCCGTTCGCAAGTCTGGAAGCGTGTTTTGGCGACATGGACGA